>Ga0190315_1000584_pt1 | contig 17544 bp, 26 predicted proteins | sample 48701101_MG_FD_161673 | JGI IMG/M metagenome (GOLD analysis project Ga0190315, IMG submission 161673) | Hydrothermal vent sediment bacterial communities from Southern Trench, Guaymas Basin, Mexico - 4870-11-0-1_MG | ecosystem: Environmental > Aquatic > Marine > Hydrothermal vents > Sediment ...
TAAGCGTTTAACCCCGTCCCATATTAACCCATCCAGGTAGCCTTTGATTGGATGGTAGCCATTATCCCTACTAACTGTTATTGCTGCCTCATGCACTTGGGAATGTGTTGTTGAATACCCTAGTTCCACTTCTAACCAATATCTTACTTGCAAGGCAATACTATCATCCCACCTTAAGCTTTTTATATTCGTGCTCTCCACCTGTAGCCAAGATGGCTTTTTGGTGAGCTCGATTTCATGTGTGAATTCATTATATCTTAATAGTTGAAATAGATCTTTACTTGGATCCTTGAATAAGCTGCACGTATTAAGAAAACTCTTATTTTTTAACTTACCATTCTCTTGCCTGTCCCACCTAAGCTTTATCTTTTTAACTGTATCTACATTAGAAAATAAATTTTCTGGAGCTGAAACACCTAAAAGATTTTTAGCATATTTATATACATTATCCACCTTATTTTTTAACTCATCATAACTCCACATAGGCTCACAAATGGGATTGTAATGCTTTAAAACAGCCTCAAAAACCGCCCCTTCTGGCAGTCCCCAATCTCTTCCCTTTGCTACAATTTGAAAGGTTTTAGCATCTCCAGCTTGTCCCTCTTTCGCTCCTTCCTGTTTATATAACCATGCAATATAGTCGTGTATGTGGTTTAAGGTAGGCTTTGCATCCTGCTTAACCTCTTCCCTATTTTTCCGCCTTATAACTTCCAATAAACCAGCTGGAGCATCCGCCAGGTTTTTTATATCTCCACATAATATAGTATAGTTACCTTTTGGCGTTGTGCTGCCTGCTGATACTACATACGCCCCTTTACTTAAGAAGTCTATCCCTGGAAATTGCTTATGATTTTTTTTGATTGAAATATCAGCCGGCTTTTTAAAATATATATGAAAACCACCTGACATAGTTTTAACGCAAAAAGTAGCACTTATATCTATTTTAAAAACTTCAATAAGATAATCTAGTGAATTTATTTTATTCTGGTAATTTCTTGGATCCGCATCAACTACCAGATGATTTTTTGTTAGTTGAATGCCTGCATTTTGAGTATTTATATTAATTGGCACGCACTGTTTAAGCGCCTGCCAATTTTTTACTAGTGGAATTTTAGTTTTGGAAACTGGAAATGTGATATAACCCGCATCTTGATAACTTTTAATAATCTTTAACATACAAACCCCCTTTTATAAATTATACGTTTTAATAGTTATCAACCAAAATCATAATTAATCTTGTTAATTAAGTCAAGATTATTTTTTTTAAATTCTTCATAGTCTGATCTTAATGTTCTATAAGTACAAGAACCGTTAGTATTTACCACTATTCTGGTTTTTAATTGTTTTTTGTCTATGTAATTGTAAATTGTTTGCCTAGAAACATCTAATTCTTTACTCATTTCTGCAATTCTAATAAACTTTGAGCCTTTTCTTCTCTGCAAATAGTTATATTTACAATTACTACAAACGTATTTTTCAAGCTCGGCTTCTGTTAAATTATCCAATGTCGCCAAAACTTCCGCTTTATTTAACTCAATTTTCATTTTCCGTTCTCCTCTTTTTTAGTTATTTTAAAATTAATCTGATATCTTTTAATACTTTTAAAGTACCTTTTAACACGTCCCTACTATTGACTAAAGCAGCTGACATTTTAACTTTACTTTGCAATGCCCAGTTTATTTCCGATATTGTTTGCTCTATATTTTCTTCTAAGATCATTTTTTATTATCCTTTTTTACTAATCTTACTTGATTATCTGCAATAGCCATAATCATTGGTTTATACTTTTTCCACCATGTTAAAACATCGCAGTCCATTTTTTCTATAACCTCCTCTTTAAAATCCGCCCATCTTTTATGTGTGTGTATTTGACACCCGATTTTTATATGCTGCTCAGTTATCACTATAACGTATCTTAGTGAAGATATAATAACAGGTTGAGTTTTAACTTCCACTCCAAAAAAATCTGCTCCAAAAAGATCTGCTTCAGAAAGATTTGCTCCAGAAAGATTTGCTCCAAAAAGATTTGCTTCAGAAAGATTTGCTCCAAGAAAATCTGCTTCAGAAAGATTTGCTCCAGAAAGATTTACTCTAGAAAGATTTACTCTAGAAAGATTTGCTTCAGAAAGATTTGCTCCAGAAAGATTTGTTTTAGAAAGATTTGCTCCAAAAAGATTTGCTCCAGAAAAATCTGCTCCAGAAAGATTTGTTTTAGAAAGATTTGCTTCAGAAAAATCTGCTCCAGAAAGATTTGCTCCAGAAAGATTTGCTCCAAAAAGATTTGCTCCAAAAAGATTTGCTTCAGAAAGATTTGCTCCAAAAAGATTTGCTCCAGAAAGATTTGCTTCAGAAAGATCTGCTCCAAAAAGATCTGCTTCAGAAAGATTTGCTCCAAAAAGATTTGCTCCAAAAAGATTTGCTTCAGAAAGATTTGCTCCAGAAAGATTTGCTCCAGAAAGATTTGCTCTGTTTTTCTGGCAAGCGTCTTTTAAAGATTTAAAATCCCCTGAAATTAATACACTGTTTGTTATTTTATGTTTAATTTCAATTCTCATTTTCCATTCTCCTCTTTTTTATTAAAATGGCTTTTCTGTTTGTAAATTTAATTTAATACCCTTAATAGTTTCTTTTTTATGATAGTGTAAGAATTCGATTGCTTCTGTAATGCTGTTAATAGAAAATTTATTGCTCATTAACTTTAAATCAAAATATAAATCATCCAATCTACTATCTACTATCTACTATCTACTATCTACTATCTACTATCTACTATCTACTATCTAAAGCTTTAATGTTTAACAATTCTTTTACTGGTAAACCAGAAACACAAGTATTATTTACTATTTCTGGTCTTAGATAATCATTATCTAAAGCCACAAAAGTAACTAGATTACCAGCTGTATCTTTTATCCTGGTTGTATAAACTACGCTTCTCATAATCTATTACCTCTTTGTTACTTTGTATATAATACCATATTTTGTTTTGTAAATACACTGTTTTATACTTTTATTGTCAAATATAAAATCACTAAAAATAATATCAAGCACATTTTTAAATGTAAATACCAGGATTAAACTTAAGATTAAATTCATAATTTGCCCTTTTTATCAATCATTGTTAATAAATATTTCTCTAAAATTTAACTCATTAGTTTTAAAACTTTCTAAAGCTTGATAATAATCTGTCATAAATAATGAAATTTCTTCTATTTCATAGCCTTTATTACTCAAGATATTTATCATTTCCTCTTGTATATCTTCTAAATCCATTAAATAATCATTAGTTTTGCAATTCGGACAACCTTTAAAATAAATTGCCTCACTTGAAATAGTCAATATATCTGTTTTATACAAAACAAGCTCATCTTCGACACCTTTCCATTCACACATATCACAGCTTATTGGCATATCTTTCATTGCTTTTCCTCCTATTTTCGTAATTTCCACTCATTAAAACCTACTTCAAAAGCTATATAATCCTTTTTTCTTAAAAGAGAACCTATGCTTTTAGTTGTATATACATCTCTTTTAGTTAAATAATCCTATTGTTCTTTATCATAAATAGTTTCATTAAGATAAATTTCAAATTCTTTTCTTGTTTTCATTTTTCCACCTTTTTTATCCTTTCTATTAATTTCTTCTTATATAATAGTATGCTGCATAACTTGTTTTAAAATAATTAAGCTTATCTGAAAATTGCATTTTTTTAAGTAATTTTATATCTGAAGCACCTAAAAAACTATATTTTGCAATGTCATTTAATGACATTAACTCTATCTTTTCTATTTCCATATTTACACCGCTTTTTTAGTTATTTTATAATTACTTACTTTATCTTTATTTATTATTAAAACATATAATTTATTAAACCTTTTCAATTTTATATTTTATATTTTAAAACATCTTTTAATGTTTCAATATCTGATATTTGAAACTTATTATTTATCTCTATTATATTTCCACTGTCTACCCAACTTTTACACTCTAAAAAGTTTTCTTTATACCCGTAAAATTTCTTCCAGCCTTGATATTTAAAATCTTTTGTTAAAAACTTAATCACATTCATTTTTTTACCCTCTTTTTTATTTGTTATTTGTTATACTTTTATTAACTAAAAAACTTAAGGAAGTGGCTTTCCATGAAAGCCACAACTTTAAATTATTTAATTTCTTTTAATTTCTCTGATAACATCACATAAAGCGCTATTTATTAAATAATAGTTATTTTTCTTTATATGAATATCGTCAATCTCATCTTTTGATAAGTTTTTATTTTCAAAATAATAATCAGTTAAATTATCAACTCTTCTATAATTTTGGTCTACTTGTGCAATCAAATAATCAATTATATATTGCTTTTTAATTGTTTTTTTTGCTTTTTTTACTTTTGTCATAATTTACCACCTTTTTTTTATTTGTTTAATATATAATTTGTGGCTTTCTCTGCTTTTGAGGCTGCTGAAAAAAGCCAGCTTGTGTTATTTTTTAATACTTTTATCCAACTTTGAATATAAGCTGTGGAATTATCTAAAGTAGTTTCAATCTGTGCTTCTCTACAAAGCGTGAAAGCTCCAATTTCAGCAATCAATCCTTCTTTTGAATACTCTGCTTTACTATAGCTTGTGCCTTCTAAAAATCTATTTAAACGCTTTTTACTACCAGTTGAATGTACTAGCTCATGAAAAATAGTTGAATAAAACTCGTTTACACCAGAAAAATACTCTTTATTTTGAATTCTTACAACATCTTTACTTGGAATATAACAAGATTGAAAGCTTTTGTCATATTCAATTGCGGGAATAGTTTTGTAATTATTTATGATATTTTCTGCAGCTTCAACTGGATCAAATTCCAATGTTTCATTTTTGATACTTTCAATTTTTGAAGTGTCTATATTTTCACATTGATCAAGATTAAAAACAGTTGAATACTTAGCAAATGGTATACTTTCCACTTTTCCACTTTCTTTTTTCTTTTCAATGAAATTGTAGTAGATAACCGGAAATCCATTTTGACCTTTTTTGATACTACCACCTAATTGTCTAGCTTGTTTAAAAGATACAAAATATTGACTTTCAAATCTTAAAAATGAAAGATATAATTTGTTGAAACCTCTATAACTTTTCTTAGTTATAAAATTGGTGGGATTTACACTTTGATAGGGACACTGCCAAGGTAACATCTTTTTTTCTTCAATAAGGTCACAAACCTTGTCGATTAAAATGTCATAAACTTTATTCATGTTTCCACCCTTTTCTTTTTTATTTATTTATTTAATTTGTTTGTTTGTCCTATTTAATTTTAACATAAATCAATATAAAATGTCAAGCGCTATTACTATATTAATTGTTTTAACTTAGTAACATATTTATCTATTGTTTTTTTAGAGTAACTTTTATCTACTCTTGATATTATCGTTTCGAATAAATTTATACTACATTTATCTCGATTATTCATTGATTGAATTTGTAAAGCTAACTCGTTGAATACTTGTTTAATTGTCATAATTTACCACCTTTTCTTTTTTTTGTTTATCTTATTTAATTTCATACTTAATTTTAACATAAATCAATATAAAATGTCAAGCGCTATTTTTGTTTTATTGAATTGTTTTTTGATATATCTTAAATTTCAATGTTTTTAATGTAGTTTACATTTTTATCAATGTATGCAAAATTATTTTACTTTATAAATGATACAATTTTATATCAAAAAAAGCTGTTTTTATATTGTTTCTACTATTTGTGTTATCCATTACCTTAATTTTCGTTTCTTTTGTTTTTTTTGTAACTTAATATTTTGTTTATAATATATTGTTTTTATTAATTTTTACATTAATTTTAAAGTGTGCAAAAATGATTATTAATTGTCATAAATAGATAGTTAGAGATAGTATTTTTCTTATTTCCAAACCATATAACATTTATGACTATTATCAGATATTTACTATATGTTTTCATAGTTTTTGAGCGACTTTCAAAAAAGTCAGTTAGAAATCACTATTAAGAAGAGACATAATCGTTTTTGCATATAATAACAAAAGTGTCTACTACACCTTTTAATACATATCAAGAGTTTTTTTCATTTTTTTTACACTTATTACAATAAATGTTATTCTTTATGTTTTACTATAAAAACTACAAAGCATAACGACTAGTAATTTATTCAATGTCAAATGTAGCACGTCAATTGTTATTGTCAAAAAGCTGCTCTCGAATTTTCCTTTTTAGTTTTTGAGTTTTTAAAATCTTACCCTACCTCCATCAATTATTTTCCCCCAGCCAACCCCAGGTTGCTCCGGGTAAAGGTGGATATTTATATATTGACAATTGATTGCTATTTCGTTATACTGAAGAGTAATCAACTAACCAAAACAAAAGGAGAGAGTATGTCAGTTCACTATTTAGTAGGAGTAAGTGGTCAGTACATGAACACTGAGGGCAAGCTTAGCAAGTATTGTGTCAAAGATTTCAAGTTGCCTGAGTTGGAGGCTGCGTTGTCTGTCGTCAAGAATAAGTTATTGGATAAGCGTTTAATGGCAGATTATCCAGACTTTTCAGCGGTCTATACGCACTTTTTAGATTTCACAGAAGAGGTATCAGATACCAAGGGGGTGAAGCCTAAGGAAGTCGTAGTTAGTCGCAAGAATATAAGCTTTATGAATAAGAAGCAGTTAATATCCTACCTCACTATGAACGCTCTCCCTATTGATATCCAGTGGTATGAGAAGGCTCATGAGCTTCGTGAGGCTATTAAGTTATGTGAGGAGAATCAGGAGAAGTTTGAGGCGAGAGAGATGGAGTTGCTTAAAGAGAGAAAGCAGAATAAGATATTAAAGGAACTCAATGGCTAGTGTCCCTGAACAGCATATAGATAGTGTAGTTTATAGGGGTGGAGTTAAGTATGAGATGGAGGTTGTCAAGCCTAGTGCACTAGTAGTTAACGAGCACACTGGACTTGTGGAGTCTATAGATTCCCCCATGGTTTCACAGAAGCAGGCTAAGAACATGGTTCCCATTGCAGCTGCTGAGAGATACGACTATGATGAGGAGAATGAAGAGGACGCCCTTCATCCAGAATATCGGGATATGACGACGTATGAGGTAATGACTCGTAGACAAGCCCAAAGAGCTGCGAAGGGGGACAGGGCAGCTGTGGATTATATACAGGGGTATATGCTGGGGAGACCTAAGCAACAAACCGAGATTAAATCAGTATCTGTGGATTATATATCCCTCTTAAAGCATTTGGGTGGAGAGGCTCCTGTAGTTACAGTAGATAATTTAAAAGAGGTGTTCGGCTAATGATATTGCAGAACTCCTCATCAAAGCCACTACCTCCTGAACTATTTCGAATACACACCAAGTTAATAAAAGAGTTTCCCTATTTTGCAAAGAAGGTGTTGAAGATTCGTAACAAGGAGGGTATATTGTGCCCCCTTATCCTGAACACAGCACAATGGCAACTCTACCATTCTATTCAAGATCAACTCCGTAGAAAGGGCTTTGTCAGAAAACTGGTATTGAAAGGGCGGAAGCAGGGGGTGAGTACAGAGATTGGGGGATTGTTCTACCACATAGCCATCACTGTGGAGGGGCGTAACGTCTTCATATTGACACATCATGCAGATACGACTAAGACCCTGTTCAATCTAACTAAGCGTTATTATGACTTATCCCCTGAAATGCTACGCCCTCCTGTAGAGACGAGGAATAGAAATGAGTTAAAATTTTCAACACTAGATAGTCAGTATACAGTAGGAACAGCGGGGTCAGCGGACATAGGGAGGGGTGGAACTCCGTTGTTGTTACACTTATCAGAGATAGCGTTCTTTCCAAATGAGGATGAAATAAGTACGGGAATACTGAATTCTGTGCCTAGGTCGAATAACACATATGTGATGGCAGAAAGTACAGCTAATGGTGCGAGAGGGATGTTTTACACTATGTGTATGGACGCTATGGATGGCAGGGGTGACTATGAGATGGTGTTTTTGAAGTGGTTTGACCAAGAGGAGTATAAAGCTTCTTTAGAGCAAACTGCTCCCGAGGACTTTTTACACTCTTTAGATGATGAAGAAGTTCATCTGAAAGAGGTGTATCATCTTTCACTGGAGCAACTTAACTGGAGACGGCTTAAGATTGTAGAGTTGAGGAGTAAGCGGAGCTTTTATCAAGAGTACCCAATGCATCCAAAGGAAGCGTTTCAAATGTCAGGGGGGTCATTTTATGATCCGATTAAGGTGGCGGAGGCAATGGAGCGTAAAGCACCAATAAGGAATTATGCACCATTAATATTAGGGGTAGATCCTGCTATTGTGGGGGATAGGATTGTGTTGTGTTACAGACGTGGGAGAGTATTGGAGCGGTTAGAGGTGTATAGAGGGGGGATGGAGCCAATGACTCTAGCGGGGATAATAGCCAGGGGGATAGAAACTAGAGGGGTTAAGAAGGCATTTATTGATGTAGGGCTTGGGTATGGAGTGATATCCAGGCTAAAAGAGCTGGGGTTTAGTAAGGTAGTTATAGGGGTGCACTTTAATTCTACAGCTAATGAGCCAGAGATATATGCGAATATCAGGGTAGAGATGGCGTATAAGGTTAAGGATTGGATAGATATGGAGGAGCCAATACTCCCGAAAAGGGAGGACTTGAGGTTTGATTTATTACTTTTACCAGAGCAGCCACCCACCGAGGGAAAGCTTAGGTTAACACCAAAAAAGGAATTGAAAGTTAAGTATAAAAAATCTCCTGATATTTTGGATGCTTTATGCTTGACATTTGCGTATCCAGTTGCTAGAATAGTGAAGAGAGTAATGTCTATAAATGCCCCTTCATATTTAGCATCTACAGACAAAGGGCTAAAAACACGGACACGTGTACAAACAATTCTAGGAGGAAGGGGATAACATGGCGAATGTATTTGACGGTACTGATTCTACAGAGGTACACTATAACGCTTACGAGGCGGATAGCATAGGAAAGAAAAGAAACTGGTCTTCTGAGAAGACGGAGCAATTTAGTAAATATCTTAAAGGTATGCATTCTGACTATGGTATTTTAGCGGGCGATGTTGCTGCAAAGAATAGATTAGCAGATCAATGGGAAACAGGACTGGATAAAGTTGCAGCAGAGGGAAGACAAGCAGAGTTAGAGCATGAACAAATGGCGTTGATGGAAGAGCAAAGAGCTTGGATGACATTTCAACGAGCAGAGATGGAGCGGGAGAGAGCAGATGCTTTAGCAGAAAGGGATAAAATTACAAAAGAAAGAGAAGAAGCAAAGGCACGTGAAGTGTCAGAACTTAAGTCACGTAGTAGAAGAAGGTTAGCATTAACCGAGACAGGAAGTAGTGGAGATTTATCCACAGCAAAAACATCAAGAGGGAAATTACTGGGGAACTAAGATAAGGAGTTTACGCAATGAGCTATTCAGGGGCAGATAAAAGGCTTTTAGAGATTGATGTAGTTACAGCAAAGAGGCGAAAGCAAAGTCTTGCAATATATGAGGGTAAGGTTTTGAAGCTTCAAGAGAGGATTAAACTTCTTGTAAAAGAGAAGGAAGTAAAAAAGCTTGAGCTTACTAATGTTACGATTGATAATGAGGCTCGTTACCAGGCAGAGCTAAGTAGGTTATCCCTAGAATGTGCTAATAAGAATGAGCTGTTAGACATTACAAAAGGAGCTATTGCTGAAGGGCAAAAACATATTAAGGAACAGGCGGGTATTATAGCTGATGGTAAAAAAGAGATCATTGCTGTTAACACAAAGCTTACGGCTCTTAGCAATAAACTAACTCAGTTAGAGGCTAAGGAGAGGCATGATTATAGTTTGGCAACAAAAGATCGTCTTAAAGCAGAGAAGACGTTGGAGCAGGCGGAGAAATTTGCTAAGCAGGCAGCGGCTAAACGCATTCAGTTAGAAAAAAGTTTCAATCAAAAAGAGGTGCAATTTAGTAATAGAGAAGCTAAAGTGGCACTTAGAGAGAAGGACTTAGCTTTAGCAGAACAAGCTTCGGCTGATAAAAATAAGGATTTAACAGCTAAAGCAGACGCTATAGCTGATGGGTATGCTGACTTAGAAAACGCCACAAAGCTTCAGGAACATCTAAAATCAGAGCGGGAAGCGGTTAAGCAAGAGTTAGCAAATACTAAAAGATGGGCTGAAGAAGTTAAAAGTGAAAGTGATCAGAACGCAGTGTTGAGGGTACGTTTGCAAAGAAAGGAAGCGGACTTAAAGAAACGTGAAAAATATCTAAAAGAAAATGAAAGTGCATTTTCAGGAGGTTTATAATGGGTGAGATATTAGCAGGTAATAAAATTGATTTAGTTAAAATGACGAACCCAGATGGAATTGTGGTTGCAGGTACAGGCACGGCATACACAAAGTCTGCACCACTACCCACACAGGCAAGCTTTAGTATTCTTTTACGTGCAACATCCTCAGGTGCAATAGCATTGGACATTGAGATAGAGCAAAGTAATGAGAGACCAACAACAGAGGGGGCTGAGGATATAATTAATTACGCTGTGCCTATTGATTCTGATGGGGCGAGTGTGGGAGAGATTGTCTCTATGGATGGGGCTACAATGTATGTGATTAACTTCGCTCCAGTAGCGTCAGGGTTTTTTAGACTTAAAGCAACTGGTACAGGGAGTAATGCTGCGGATACTACTTTAGTTGTTGCACAAATTTACTATGTAGGATAGTAAGATGCGAAAATACTTATTTATATTATGTATATGTTTTACATCCATAGTGTTCTCGCAACACATGGGATCAGAGTATGGCGAAGGCAGAATTAAAGGCAGTCGGGTTAAATTAAATACAGACGAGTTTGACAATAATCTGTCTATTGACGATGACACAGTTCAGAAAGCTTTAGACACCTTAGATGATGCAGGCGGAGGCTCTGCTGATGCTGTAGTAAAAGAAGTTGCTCAAGCGTCACATGGCTTTGCAGTAGGTGATGTTATTTACTTCAACGGAACTATTTATCAAAAAGCAGATGCAGACTCAGAGAATACAGCAGATGTTGTAGGTGTTGTTTCAACTGTAGCAGATACAGGCAATTTCACTTTTACACCATATGGGTATATAGAGGGCTTATCATCACTAGCAGGAAGTAACGGAGATTTCTTATTCTTATCAGAAACAGCAGGAGAGTTGACAGACACAGCTCCTGATTTGAGTAAGCCTGTAATGATTAGGATGACTAGTACAACAGGGTTTGTTCAGATACAGAGAGGGACAATTATAGTAACTGATGAAGGTACATCTGCTCCAACAACCACACCACAGAGAGTCGGTCTTATGTTTGTAGATACTACAGCTAACAAGGTTTATGTGGCGACAGGAACTTCCTCTAGTGCTGATTGGACAGTTTTAAATTAGGAGAATTATGGAAAAACTATTATTAATACTATTACTAACAACAAGTTTATTTGCAGGAACAAACAAGAAGTTCAGCTACAAAGACTTTTCAGATAAGTCTTTAAAAGAATACAAAGCAGAGGACTTAAACAATTCTGATATTATCGGTTCATGCTTCTATCAACAAGATAAAGTTAATGCTGATATATTTCCTGATGGGATAAAGAATGTAACCTTTATAGATTGCAACCTTGATAACGTTAAAATACCTTTAATGTGTTTTATGAAAGATTGTTGCAATCATCAATTAAAAGTGCAAGCTGATAAAGAGCTATGGAGGGTAGACAGTAAAACATTAAAACCTATTGAGCCTCATTCTAAAGCTAAATTTGTTAAATTAGGATTAAGCATATTACCTAAAGATATTGTTGAGAGTGATAAACCTATAACTATTAAAACAGAAGAAGCAAAAAAATTAGAGTTAGAAACAGAACAAAAGAAATTAGACTCTTTAAGTGATGACGAGAAATTAATTAAATTAAAGAGCTTGAATATTTTAGAGGTGATTAAATGATGAAGAGATTATCACTTATATTATTTTTAAGTTTAAATATTTTTGCAACTAATCACTATGTTACAACCACAGGAGCAGGAACAAAAGACAGTTCAAGTTGGGCTAATGCTTGGAGTTTATCTGAATTTGTTTCTAATGTAGAGAGTGATGGAGATGGGAACTCATATTATTTTAAATCAGGGACTTATACTTTAATTGAGGATTTAGATGTCGGGACTAATAGAAATTATATAAATTTCATAGGAGTTAAATCAGCAACAACAGCTGAACCACCTACTGTAGATGATTGGGCTTATGGTGATGATAGACCTTTATTTGTTTGTGGTTCGTATAAATTTAGACCTAGTGGTGACTATCCTAGTTTTAGATTATTCGCTAATTTAATTTTTACTAGCAGTTATACGGGGCATATCGCAGGAAAACAAAGAACATTCTTTTTCAATGTAAAAATGACACAATCATCTACGGACTCATCAGTTTCTTGTGCTTATATTTCTAATGGATTAATATTGTCTTGTGAGTTTATAAACTCTAATGGAATAGGTGTTGCATTAGGAAGTGGAGGGGCAATAATTAATAGTTTTATACATGATTGTAACAACGGAATAAAAGGAGCTAATGGTGGCGATATAGTTGCAAACACAATAGTATCTGGTTGTACTACTGGATATTATTCTGGTGATTGGTGGGCTCCTGCCTTTTTAAATCATGTAACATTTTATGATTGTACAACGGCTATTAATTTAAATGTTTATTTAGCTCATTCGTTATCTAATATACTAATTGATAATTGCTCAACAGGAATATCTTCTGGAAGTATAGGTGCTCCTTTAAAAATAATAATGAATAATGTTAATTTTAATTCTGTTTCTACTAAATATGACACTTCTGATGTATGGGATTTAAATAATTCAGAACTAGACCCCCAATTCAAAGACGCAGACAATCAGAACTTTGAACCACAAAACCTAAACCTAATAGGTGAGGCTTTCCCAAATACTTTCGTGGGAACTAACACAACTAATAAAAACGTAGCAGGTGCTTGTCAAGTAGTGAGAAAAGCATCTAGCACAGCAAGGTTATATTAAAGGAGAACGACATGGCAAGAGGACGAGGAAATTCAGGTAGAAGATTGCAAAGTTCATGTGGGAATACCCCAAAACGTAATGGAAGTGGAAACGGCAGAGGCAACAGAAAAACTGTAGTGGTTAAAAAGAAGAAATAAGGAGCTAACGATGTCAACGATGGTAGAGCGGTATTTAGCTAGATACGGAGTTTTAAAAGCAGAGAAATCAAACTGGCTGAATATGTATCAGTTGCTGGGTGAGTATGTTCATTATAGGAAACAGAATTTTACCACTACATATTCAGCGGGTACGTTTATAGTAAACGACGTTTATGATAGCACGGCTAAAAGAGCAGCAAATATAATGGCGACCATGTTAGTTGGAATGTTACTTCCTACAGGAGGAAAATCTTTTCTATTCCAGCCTCCAGAGGGATTGGAAATTACAGAAGAGGTAAAAACTTTTTATGATAATGCCACACAAATAACAACAAATATAATGGATGACGCTACTGCGGGGCTAACAGTGGCTATGTTTGAATATATGCTTGATGAGGTTATATTTGGCACGTCAGGATTGGGGGCATTTGAAAAAGAGGAATATCCATATATTTTGTTTAAAGCATGGAATGTCAAGTCTATGTATATTGATGAGAATGCGGATGGGAGAATAAATGTTATTTTTAATGAGATAGAAATGACAGTTAGAAAAGCTATAGAAAAGTATGGGCTTAATGCGGTGTCCGAAGAAGTAAGAAAGAATTGGAATGAGGGGAAAGAACACGAGAAAATTAAAGTCCTTCACATAATAGAGGAGCTTATGCCTTTTGAGCGTAAAGAGGGGGAGAAACCTGTTGTATCTCTTCATATAGAGATGGGCAGTAATACAGTTTTAAAAAAGAGCGGCTTTGAAGAGTTCCCAGTTTTTGTAGTTAGATTTTATAAAATCATGGGGGATATTCAAGGTGGGAGTCCTGCCATAGACGTATTCCCAGATATATTGGAAGTGAATGCAGCGGAAGAGATTGTCACTACAGGAGCGGAAAAGTTAGTGGAGCCACCTCTAGGATTGATAGAGGGTGCGTTGGGCGGGGATGAGCTTAACACGAGTAGAGGAGCATTTAATGTTTTTAGTCCTGTGGGTCAGATACAACCGGATAAAGCGGTGTTTCCTTTATATACTGTGGGGGATGTTAGGCATTTAGCAGAGAAGACAACACGTCTGAGGGATAATATACTTAATGCATTTGCTATAGATAGACTCCTGGATTTGAATAATGATACGAGAATGACTTTGGGTGAGGCTCAGATACGGGATAAGATGCGGGGGGACTCATTAGGGTCTATTTTTGCTCGTCAAGAGGCAGAACTGTTAACGCCTTTAATTAACAGAGTATTTAATATACTACTACAAAAAGGAATTTTTGGTTTAATAGAAGGTTCGGAAAAAGAGAAGGGGTACATATTACAGGGAAAGAAGTATAAGAAAGTACCTAAATTAATTGTTTCTCTCATAGAAAATGGGGAGGATGTGTATACTATCAAGTATATATCTCCTGCAAAAAGAATGATGCATGCAGAAGAGATTCAAGGAATGCTAGCTAATATGCAATTTGCTTCAGAAGCGGCTCAGGTAGTGCCTAAAATTGTAGATAATTTAGATGAAGATAAGATGATGCGTAGAATGAATGAGTTGACAGGTGCTAAGTTTAGTATGTTACGTTCCGAGGAAGAAGTACAAAAGATACGTGACGACAAACAAGCTCAGATGGAGCAGATGCAAAAAGATGAGGAAGAGAGGAATAGGTCTGAAACAGCTAGAAATGTAGCTCAGGCTAACGCTCAAAATAAAAATGGTTATTTAGGGGGAGAACAATGAGAAAAATACCATCTACAATAAAAGCGGAAGAGAAGAGAAAAGCAAAGCTGAAACAGCAACAGAATATGTTTGCTGCGTTAGAAACGTCACCCGTAGGGGTTGACATAGTAAAGTTTATATATACCAGGTCGGGGTATTCAATCCCTATTCTGGCATTGAAAGATGGAGAAGTTAGTTTAAATGCTATGGTATATAATGAGGGACGAAGGAGTATGTATTTAGATTTACGTAAATTTTTATCAAAAGAATTTTTGTGTAAAGTAGAGAATAGAGAGTAATTAATACAAGGAGAGAGGTAATGAGTGTTAGACTAAAATTAGACCCAGACCCAGCTGGGGATGGCGGAGGTGGTAATGGTGATATTACTCCTGTGGATATCAAAGCATTAATTCCAGAGGAGTACAAAGATAAGGGGTATCTCAAAGATGTAGATAGTGTAGATAAATTATTTAAAAAGCTAGACGGAGCAGAAACTTTGCTAGGAAAAAGACCAGCTGGTATCCCTCACGTGGAAGCTCCTCCTGAGGAGTGGGACTCTTTTTTTAAAGCGTTTGGACGACCTGATGATGTGAAAGGTTACGAGTTGGGTGATGCAGCTAATGACACTCAATATGACGAGTTTATCAGAGGAACTTTTCATGAGGCAGGGTTGAATAACAAACAGGCAAAAGTAGTAAATGAAAAGATAAATAGCTATCTTCTTAAACAGAAAGAGGATACAGCTAAACAAGACTCTGAATTTGAGGCTTTGCTAACTCAATCCTTTGGAGAGAGAAAGGATACAGTAATAGAAAATGCTAGACTTTTAATACAAGAGAATGCACCTAAAGAGTTTAGAGATGGGGTGGCTTCATTGGATAATAAATCTTTAGTTGTTTTAGCAGGCGTGCTGGATAAAGTGACAGCTAAGTATATCAAAGAGGATAATATATTAGATCTGGGTAGAAGTAAGTCAGATGGAGGGAGTAGCCCTGCTACAAGACAGGCGGAAGCAAAAAGGTTGATGGATTTACCTGCTTACAAAGATTTTACGTTACCTGATCACGAAGCAATAGTAGCTAAGGTAAACGCTTTATATAGTAATCTTTAATTTTTTAGTTGACTTTAAGTAAATAAATTGCTATTATTTACTTAAAGTCAATTTAAGTGGATAACTTGTTCTAAGACCCACTGTCAAGACCATATCGAGTCCGATAAACTTCGGGTATCTCATTAGTAAAAAATGTAGTAATTAAAAAGATACAAGGAGTATATCATGAGTATAGATGTAGCATTAACTACTCAGTTTTCAGACAGGGTTCATATTGAAGCCCAGCAAGGAAAGTCAAGAACTAGACCGCTTGTAGAATTTCTTCCTATGTCAGGTGATGAAATGGCATATGATGGATTGGGTTCTATTGAAGCAACAGAAATTATAGGCAGAGTTCAGCCTAAAGTGTTTACTGAAATTGAACACCTAAGACGTAAAATTAGTAGACGTAGATTTTCAGTTAATCTACCTATTGATGAAATGGATGTAAAAGGGATGTTACAAAATCCTAGTTCACGTTACCCTAAAGCTGTAGCTAAGGCTATGGAGAGACAGTTAGACCACGTTGTTATCGGATGTTTAGATGCAGATGTGTACACAGGAAGAAATTTTGGCACTACTGTAACGGCAGCAACTGACGGGGTAATTACTGTTGATGCAACGGGTGGGTTAACTTATGCTAAACTTTTAGAGATTAAACAGAATTTTCTCAATAAAGAAGTGGGCACTGAGGTAGGCGTAACTAAAACGTTACTTATTTCAGGTGACGAGCATACAGCACTAATGAACACGTCTCAATTAACATCTGGTGATTATTCACGTCAGTATGTAGTTGATAAAGGTGAGATTATTAAAGCAGTTGGACTAGACATTGTTGTGTTTGGTGCGTCAGTTAATAATCCTATGCTTGCCGTTTCGGGTGGGGTTCGAAGCAATTTTTGTGTGACAAGTGATGCGGTTGCAGTGGGTATGTCTAAGAATATGGAAATCAGTATTGATAAAAGAGTAGACTATGAAGGTGTTACTCAGGTTAGTATTGTAGGTATTTTTGGGGCAGTTAGAAAAGAAGGTGTTCAAGTTCAGAAAGTTAACACAACTGATTAATAAGGAGATTTTAACATGGCAGTAGTAGATTTATATACTAATAGTAATGTAGAAGTTGGAAAGTTATCCAATTCTGCATTCACTACAGGTGCGGAAATTAAAGGTATAGTATGTGTTGCAGAGTTAGCCGCTGCAGATAGTAACACATCAGTGTACAGGATAGCTAGGGTTGGGGCTAATATGATTCCAATTAAAATAGAGATTAATAATGATGCCATTACTTCGGGAACGGATTATGATTTAGGTCTCTATAAGATAGGATCAGGCGGTCTAGTTAAAGACAAAGACTGTTTTGCTGACGGAGTTAGCATGGCATCAGCTAGAGTTATGGGTGCTGAAGTGTCTGGGCTATCCGCTGTGGGCATAGAAGACATGGGCAAAAAGGTCTATGAATATGCTGGGGACACAATAGGTGATAAACAAACTAGTTACGACTTATGTTTGACAGCTAATGTAGCTGGAACGGCGGGCGGGACTGTGTTAGTTCGTGCTTTATTTGTCCAAGGCTAATCCATATTAAA
>Ga0190315_1000587_pt1 | contig 17506 bp, 12 predicted proteins | sample 48701101_MG_FD_161673 | JGI IMG/M metagenome (GOLD analysis project Ga0190315, IMG submission 161673) | Hydrothermal vent sediment bacterial communities from Southern Trench, Guaymas Basin, Mexico - 4870-11-0-1_MG | ecosystem: Environmental > Aquatic > Marine > Hydrothermal vents > Sediment ...
AATATATGTATATGTAATATAATATATATATATATATGTAATATAATATATGTATATGTAATATAATATATGTATATGTAATATAATATATGTATATGTATGATAAGTATTTATATAATAAGTATTTATACTTATAATAAGTATTTATATTTATGATAAGTATTTATACTTATAATAAATATTTATACTTATAATAAATATTTATACTTATGAAAATATTCATACTTATGAAAATATTTACATGGAAAAGAAAAAAAAGTAAACAGATGCGTAGGGATTTCCTTTTTTTCGACTCTAAATCGAATACATTATTCTGTCAACGCATCAGGTGCAACTTATGTTACTCCTACTGTGTTACGGCTTATCCCATTTCGAGAACGGGAGTGCCGGGCGATTTGTGCACTCTTAAGAGATTAGTTCATTTTATTTATATTGATATAAAATTACTACCAAGTCCAACTTTTATAATTTGTGAAAAATTTGTAAGTCCCTTGTAAGGATTGTAACCCAATACTACCTTTTTATCAGTTATATGTTGACCTAGGTTAAGAAAATTTTTGGTTTATTTATTATTTTAAAATATAAATTAAAATGGCGATATGTAAACTTGTCATAAAAAGGTGGAATAAAGCGTGGGTTATCGAATTAAGTACCAGGTTCCCCTGGTTATAATTAAGAGCCGCCAAGTTCTTTAGGTTTTAAGCAAAAGCTCGTTGTCCCCATTTGGGTTAAGTTGATAATAAAGGGGTATCTAATCCCTGTTTTTAAGAAAAATTTATTTTTATGATAAAATTTAAAGATAGATCTAAATTATACTTTTTTTTAAAAGAAGTTATGTCAAGTTTCATGAGAAAATTAAATTTAGGCTATGGTTTAACCGCGACTGCTGGCACTAGATTTTGTCGCTAAAGATTTTTTTATCCTTTTCACGGTTTTCGTATATAAAAGAATTCTGTACTGCAGGCGCTTAATATAAAAATGTAATAGGTAATTATGAAGAATATTAAATTATTAATTGAGAGGCGGGTGTCTTTAGGTTGCATGTATAAAATAAAAAAAGCATTAATTTGATTGCTAGAATCAAACAAATTATAAAGGAGGGGATCTCATAATTGAGTCATGAGCTCAATAGCTTTGATTAGCTTACTTTATAAAATTATATTTTTTCATAAATAAAATAGGATTCTATAGAAAGGTCCTTTCGTACTGAGTCTATATGTTAGTAAAAGATAGAATCTAACCTGGCTTACGCCGGTCTGAACTCAGCTCATGTAAGGAATTAAAGGCGGAACAAGCCTGCTTTATAAAACTGTTGCATTTTAGAGTATCCTTAAGCCAACATCGAGGTGCTAAGACAATTTGTTAATATGAACTTTAAAAATTGAGTAGCCTGTTATCCCTACGGTAACTTTTTTAAGTTTAATTTAGGTAAAATTATAATTTATATTATAAAAAGATGAAATTTATCTTTAATCGCCCCAATTTAAAATATGGTTTTGTAAATATTTAAGCTCGCTAGGGTCTTTTGGTCTTTTTATAAAATATGAAGTTTTTCATTCATATATTAGGTTTTATTTTTATAATAAAGAAAGTTATTTTTTGTAAATCCGTTCATTCTAGCCCTTAATTAAAGGACAAATGATTATGCTACCTTTGCACGGATAAACCGCGGCCGTTTAAAAAATCACTGGGCAGGAAGTTACTTCTCATAATTTTACGAGAAGCTATGTTTTTGTTAAACAGTCAAAAAATAAAGTCGAGTTTTTTTATTATATAAGAATTTATATTTATTATATTTGAAAGGTGGAAATAAAATTAATACTAGTTTTATCAGTGTTTTTTATGAAATGTGTTTATCATAATATAATATATGTGTTAGGGTATAGTTGTATTTAAAATTTTTGTTATGAAACAATTAGATGACACTTTAGATTCTACTATTAGAAGATTATAAAAAGTTTATTTAGCTTAACCTAAATAAATTAACCTTAGAGTAGTTTCTAGGTTCTACTAAATAGATTTTAATTAAACCAGGTATTAGTAAATGCGGATAGTATGTAGCTTCTACTATAAGTTCTTTTTTTCATAATGCCACATAAAAATTTTGTGCTAAACAGACTTATTGTAGATCATAGTTACTTTCGGGAAAAATAAAAGTAGTGTTTCTTGATAAACCATTATACAAAAGGTACATTGTTTAAAAAATACTTTGGAATTATATAAGCTATATATAATGGGGTTTAGAAAAAGAAAACAAAAAGTTGTATTCAAGTGGCATAAAATATATGCTTATTCTTTGTGTAAAAAAGACGTGATCATTTGAAAAATTAATTCAAGAAAATAGAGGTGGTTAAAATAAAAAAAATTCCAGGGGTTAAATGAAGTATAAGCGTAGATTTTTGACGGAATGGTAAATATGTTGTTGGATTTGAGTTTAGAAGTAATGGTCCGTGATTATTAGTCCTGTATAAGATTAAAGAGTATAATGCAGAAAGAAATAATAGAATAATAATAATAGGTATTATAGAGGCTGAAAAAGAAATAATTCTAGTGGATAATAAAATTTCTCTTGGTAAATTAAGAAATGGAGGAGCAGCTATATTTATTATAACACCTAGAAATCAAAAGAGAGAAAAAATTGGGGCATATTCTAAAATCCCTTTAGATAAGATTAATCTTCGGGAAGAAGAAAATTCATAAGTTATTCTTGCTAAACAAAATAGTAATGAGGAGCTTAATCCGTGCGCGATTATTATAAGGACTGCCCCATTTCATCCAATCGTAAAATGAGTCAGTACTCCTACTAAAAATATTCCCATATGCCTTACTGATGAGTAAGCGATTAATGATTTTATGTCGATTTGCCGAATACAAATAATTCTTGCTATTATTGCTCCAAAAATAGCGATTGGGCTTAAATAATTTTGGATATATTTATTTATACTAGGTAGTATAAAAGATAAACGTATAAATCCGAAACCTCCTAATTTTAGTAGAATTGCTGCTAAAATTATTGATCCTCTTAAAGGGGCTTCTACATGAGCTTTAGGTAATCATAAGTGTAGTATAAATAAAGGTAGTTTAACTAAAAATGCTAGAATTATAAAGCACCATCTTAAAATTATAAATCATGAAGTTATAAAATTTAGTGAGATTTGGGTATAAAATATTATATGAGCTGTAAAAGTTTTCATTCATAAAAAATTAAGGAGTAGAGGTAGAGAAGCTACTACTGTGTATATAATTATATAGGATCTTGCAAAAATTCGTTCTGGTTGATAACCTCAAATCAGGATTAAAAATAAAGTTGGGATTAAAGAAGCTTCAAACATAATATAAAAAAAAATAGTTTTTCTTATGGAGAAACATAAAACTAAAAAATATATTAAGATAAATAAAAGGAATAAGAATAGCTTTCTTCTTTTTCTAGAAGAAAAGCTAAAACTTGCTATAATTATTAACATAGAGATTCATATAGATAGAATAATTAGTACTATTCTAAGGTTGTCTATATAGAGATTACTTGAACAAAAATGGATAGAAGAAAATGCAAATAATATGTATTTATACCTATATGTAATGGTTAGAATTAGTAAAAATACTATGATTGGTCAAGATAAAAATAAAGATAGGAAAATTAAAAATGAAATAGATATAAATAAAGTTAACATTTAAATATTGCGAGGAGTGGTATTATTATTCCGTTTTTGTGACGTCTTATAGAAACTAAACATGCTAAAGCTACTCTGGCTTCACATACGGCAAGGCTTAAGATAATAATTATTAAAAAGGCATTTATTTTGGAGAAGCTAAAAAGTATGATTATAAATAAAAAAATAATAATTAGTAAAATAATCTCTAAAATTAATAAATAATTTAAAATATGAGTTTTTTGCAGAGATAGTGAAAGAAATAGAAAAAGGAATAATAGGAGAGATAATTTTAGAGGCATTACATGAATATAGAGGAATTAATTTTTAATTTTTCATGGTGTCTAGTTGATGGCGTTTCTTTTTATTTTTGTAAAAGTATGAAGGAAATTTCCAATAATTGATTTACAAAATCAATACCTCTAATTTTGGTTTTTCATACTTATTTATAGAGGAAAAATTTTTTCATGGATAGAGTTTAAATCTAGTGCAATTATCTGCCACACTATAATTTTATTAGTTTATATAATTTATATAATTATATATGTATATAGTTACAGGTTTAAACGTTAAGGGAATTTAACTCTTATAATTGATTTTCAAAATCAATTTCTAACTTAGGAACGTTTTAATAAAGGAGAAACTCATATATTAATTTACAGTTAATTGCTTTAAATCAGCCACTTTATTATTTCAGATAATAACAAAGTTAATTTTTAACACCCAAAGTTAAGGTTTTGAATAAACTATTTTCTGATGCATAAAAATAATTTTAAAATAGAGGTGAGTTGAATTTTTATAAGTATTTGAGTTTTGTTTTTTAAAGTATAAAAATGAAAAGAAGAAGAAGGAATATTGGCATAATATAAATAGATGTTATATTTATTTGTCAAGATATGTATGATTTTCTGAAATTTGATATTGAATATTTTAAGCCTTCGCTTGATATGATTTCTAACCACCCTCTATCTAAATGTTTGTAAATAACATTAGGGGTTTTATAGGATCATTTGATTAAGAATTGGGATAGTAAAGGAGTTATTAATCATATGGAAGATGAGAAAAAGAAAATTTTATTATTAATTGTTTTTGATAATGGAGGGAAAATTAGTAAAGAAGAAAATAGAAAACTAATGATTATAATTATAGGGATAATAGTTTTGAACAAATCAGAGAAATTAGTGTTAATACAAGGTTGGATTATTGTTCAGTTTAATCATCTTCCTCAAGGAATTACGTATAAAGTTATAATTGTTATAGGTAGATTTAAATTAGAGTCTAAATTTGTAGTGGAATGGGAAGAGGAGTGAAAGGAAGGAGTAGCGATTATAAATATAATAAATCGGATAGAGTAAATAATAGTTGTCATTAGGCCTAATAATATTATAATTGTAATAAGTAAATTAAAATTAGATTGAAAAGTAAATTCAATAATTATATCTTTAGAGTAAAATCCTGCTATGAATGGTATACCACATAATGCAATTTTTGAAATTATTATTGCTGCTGTTGTGATAGGGAGATTAACTAAGTTATTTCCAAATTGGCGTAAATCTTGTGAATGAGAAAATTGGAGAATTAGATTACCCGCACAGATAAATAAAAGAGCTTTAAAGATAGCATGAGTTAAAAGATGAAAAAAAGTCAAGTTTGTTTGGCCTAGAGAGAGGCTAGTTATTATTAAGCCTAATTGACTTAAAGTAGATAGGGCAATAATTTTTTTTATATCAAATTCAGTAATTGCTCTTATTCTTGCTATAATTATGGTTATAGAAGCTAAAATTGATAATATTTTTGGGAATAAAGTACTTTGGGATAGAATAGGTCAAAATCGTAATAATAAAAAAACTCCGGCTGTCACTAAAGTAGAGGAGTGTACTAAAGCTGAGACAGGAGTTGGGGCTGCTATAGCAGCAGGTAATCAAGAAGAAAAAGGGATTTGAGCTCTTTTTGTTATTCCTGCGATAATAATAAATATTATTAAAAGGTTAGATGGGTTATTAAAAGATTGTGTGGGGAATCAGTTTATACAGTTAAATATTAGTATTAGAGATACTAAAATTATTACGTCCCCAATTCGGTTAATTAGGACGGTAATAAATCCTGAACTAAGGGCATTTGGAGTTTGATAATGGATAATTAATAAAAATGAGACTAGTCCTAATCCGTCTCATCCTAGTAGTAGGAAAATTAAGTGTGGAATAAAAATTAATATATTTATAGATATAATAAATAAAATTACAAGAAGGAGAAAACGTTTTTTATTGTAATCAGATTTTATATAAGAATTAGCAAATATTAAGACGTTTATTGAAATAAAGAAAACAGTAGATGAAAATAATAATCTATTAGAGTCAAAAATTAATTGAAATTTTATATTAGAAGTTATATTTAGGAATAAATTTCAGGATATGAGGATAATAGAATTAGGGGTTAAGAATAAAAAAGATGAGGTTAGTGTTAGTAGGAAACAAATAAATATAATGAAACTAGAGGAGAGGAAGGAGATTGTCAATAACATGGTTGATCACAACATTGTATCTTTGACTCCACAGGTCAATATTTTAAATAAACTAGATCTACTAAAATTACTGGTGATCGTTTGCGTATAGTGTAATTAATAAACAAAAAATATAAGATTGAATAAGACAAATTCCTATTTCAAAGAATATATAAATTATATTTAATCTAAGAAGAATTATTGAAAATGGAATAGAGGTTAAAAGAGCACTTGATAAATAAATTCTAATTAAAGTTATAACAATATGCCCGGCTCTTATATTTGCTGCTAATCGAAATGAAAGAGTGACAGGACGTACTAAAGTACTGGTAGTTTCAATAATAATCAGAGCTGGGTTTAATCAATTAGGGGCTCCACCAGGTAATAAATTGGCTGTAGTTAAATAAGGTGAATTAGAAATAGATGAGATTATTAAGGCTGTTCATAAAGGTAAACCTAATGAGAAAGTAACAATTAGGTGGCTTGTAATAGAGAATGAGTAAGGGATTAATCCTGATAAATTAGTAGTAATTATAAAAATAAAAAGAATAGAAATGAGGTGCCTTGCTCCTTTTAATGATTTAGTAGTAGTTTGTTGAGACTGGCTATATATAAATTTAAACACTTGATTGTATATGAAGGAAGTTGAATTATTAAATAATCATAAATTTGTGTTACAAATTAGTAAAAGAAATACAGCTAAAAATCAGATTGTGTAAGGGGAGGAAATTGTTTGGTAAAATATAGGGTCGAATGAGGAGAAAATATCTATTATCATTATCTTTTAGATACGGAGTTAGAATTTGTTTCAAATATTATTAGGGGGACTAGGTAAAATTTTAATATGATTGTAAGTTAAAATAATATTTATTTTGGCGGAATGAATAAATTAAATAAAATTTTAAATAATAAAGAAAATTTAGATGAAGTTTTATTTAATATTATAAATTATTATAATTGTAATTATAGCAGGTTAATTTTGAAGAGAAATTTTATCTCATAATCTTATTGTGATTGGCATAGAAACTATAAGAAAGAAATATAGTATAGATGCTATTAAACCAATAAAATCATAAGGGTACTCTACAGGGCAACCTCCAATTCAGGTTAAAATTAAAAGCGTATTTAGAAGAATTCAAAATCAAACCTGTGAAATAGGGTAAAAGGATATTGACAGAGAAAATTGAAAAAATCTAAATGGTAAGTAAAATATAATTAGAATAGCCCTAAATATAGCAATTACACCTCCTAATTTATTAGGAATTGATCGAAGGATAGCATATAGCCAAAGAAAGTACCATTCAGGTTTAATATGAAGGGGCGTGGATAAAGGATTAGCAGGTAAGAAATTATCAGGTTCTGCTGTTAATAATGGTATAAATAATGCAATTAGAACTAGTCTAAATATTAAAATTCCAAATCCTACTATATCTTTATATGTAAAATAAGAGTGTATAGGAATTTTAGCTGTAGATGATTTCATACCTAGAGGGTTATTTGAGCCTGTTTGATGAAGGAATAAAATATGAAGCATAGTCATCCCTGAAATAATAAACGGGAGGAGAAAATGAAAGGTAAAAAATCGAGTAAGTGTGGCGTTATCAATTGCAAATCCTCCTCAAATTCATTGAACTAAATTTTCACCTACGTAAGGAATAGCTGAAAGAAGGCTTGTAATTACAGTGGCTCCTCAAAATCTTATTTGTCCTCAAGGTAGTACATACCCTAGAAATGCTGTAGCTATTAAAACAATGTATAAAATTACTCCAATATTTCAAGTCTCTAGTATAGAGAATGAATTATAGTAAATTCCACGGCCAATATGAATATAAACACATAGGAAAAATATAGAAGCTCCATTTGCGTGTAATGAACGAATTAATCAGCCATAATTAATATCCCGGGAAATATGGATAACTCTTGAAAAAGCTAAAGAAACGTCTGGGATATAAAATATTGCTAAAAAAATTCCTGTAACTAATTGAATACCTAAACATAACCCTAATAATGACCCAAAATTTCATCAGATTGAAATATTTATTGGGGCAGGTAAATCAATAATTGAACTATTTATAATTTTTAAGTGGGGCAAAGTTTTTCGGGAAGGTGAAAACATAAAGGTATTTTTTAGAGAAATAGGCTTTGAAATTAAATGTAAGGTTTTATTATTAATTTTAGTTTCAAGGTAATATAGATTGAGATGTTTTTATAGAAGCAGGCTTAAGAAAAATAGGGGATTGGGTCCATCAAATTAGTCTTATTGAAAGAGATATAATAATTCACAAGATAAGGGAAACAGCTAATCAATTTATAGGAGATAGATGAGGCATAATATAAAACACATCTTAGAGATATTTTATATTTGACAAATATATGTTTTGAATAAACTAGAGTTTTAATTAGTTACAGATAAAATTCAATTATTGAAAGATGGTAAATTAATAATTTCTAAAGCAATAGGTATAAAAGTATGATTAGCTCCACAAATTTCTGAGCATTGACCATATAAAACTCCGGGTATAGGAGTAGAAAATCCAACTTGATTTAATCGTCCTGGAATAGCGTCAATTTTGATTCCTATTCTTGGAATGGCTCATGAATGAATCACATCTGCGGATGTGATTATTATACGAATTCGTGTTTGTATTGGTAATACAACTCGATTATCTACTTCTAGTAAGCGGTGTTGACCTGGGAGTAGTTCGTCTTCGGGAATTATATAAGAATCGAATTCTAAATTTAGGAAATCAGAATATTCGTATCTTCAGTATCATTGGTGCCCAATAGTTTTTATAGTGATAGCAGGGGTTGTTACTTCGTCTATTAAATAAAGTAGTCGTAAAGATGGTAGTGCAAGAAATAATAGAAAAATGGCAGGGAGTAAAGTTCATATAGTTTCAATTTCTTGGGCTTCATAAATATTTCGGCATTTATAAGTATTATAAATTAAGGAAAAAGTAGCAAAGGTAACAAATGTCATAATTAAGGTAAGAATTAGTATAGCATGATCATGAAATCCAGTTATTTGGGATATGAGAGGAGAGGAAGCGTCTTGTAAACCTAATTGATTTCAAGTTATCATTTTAATCAGGTCTGAGTTTATGACTTAAGTTTAATTAGCAATTAAAGATTTGATATATAATTTCTGATTATAATTTAGAAAGACTTTGTTTAAAATTTTAATAAATTCAAATTTAAGTCTTATGTAGAAATGAATCTTGTCTCAGGTTGATTATGGAAATCTAATGGAGTGATATCTTGTCATTCTAAATAAGAAGGCTGATGGGATGGAATAATTAAAGGTCGTTTAGCTACGAAGGCTTCCCAAATAATAAATGTTATTAATAGTAGTCCTACTATTGATAATAATCTACCTAGAGATCTAATAACATTTCATGTTGCTATTGTGTCTGGGTAATCTGAGTATCGACGAGGTATACCTGCTAAACCTAAGAAATGTTGAGGGAAAAAAATTAAATTTACTCTAATAAATATAATATAGAATTGAATTTTTGATCATCGTGAGTGGAGAGTAGTTCCAAATATTAATGGGAATCAATGGAAGAATGCAGCAAATAAAGCAAATACTGCTCCTATAGAAAGAACATAATGGAAATGAGCTGTTACATAGTAAGTATCATGCATTATAATATCTAAGGATGAATTAGCAAGAACAATTCCTGTTAAACCCCCAATAGTAAATAAGAAAATAAATCCTACAGCATATAGTATTGCTGGTTCAAATTTAATATTATTTCCGTGAATAGTGGCTAATCAACTAAATACCTTGATTCCAGTTGGTACCCCAATAATTATTGTAGCTGCAGTAAAATAAGCTCGAGTGTCTACATCTATACCTACAGTAAATATATGGTGGGCTCAGACGATAAAACCTAAGACTCCAATTCCTATTATTGCATAAATTATTCCTAAAGAACCAAAGGGCTCTATTTTACCTGAGTAATGAGTTACAATGTGGGATACTGCCCCAAATCCAGGTAGAATTAAAATATAAACTTCAGGATGACCGAAGAATCAGAATAAATGTTGGTATAATACAGGGTCTCCTCCCCCAGCAGGGTCAAAGAAAGATGTGTTTAAGTTTCGATCAGTAAGAAGTATTGTTAAAGCCCCAGCTAAAACAGGGAGAGATAATAATAATAAAACTGCTGTAATTTGAACAGCCCAAACAAATAAAGGTATTCGTTCTAATCGTATAGTGTGAGAGCGTATATTAATAATTGTTGTAATAAAGTTTAAAGCTCCTAAAATGGATCTAATTCCAGCTAAATGTAATGAAAAAATACAAAGATCTACTGAAGCTCCTCTATGAGACAAGTTTCCAGATAAAGGGGGGTAAACTGTTCATCCGGTACCTGAGCCTCTTTCTACTATTGCTGATATAATTAGTAAAGATAAAGAAGGAGGGAGTAATCAAAATCTTATATTATTTAATCGAGGGAAAGCTATATCAGGTGCATTTAATATTAGAGGGACTAATCAATTACCAAAACCACCAATAGCCATAGGCATTACTATAAAGAAAATCATTAAAAATCCATGAGCGGTTACAATTGAATTATATAATTGATCATTACCTAGGAATGCTCCTGGTTGACCTAATTCAATTCGAATAAGGAGTCTTATTGCTGATCCTAATAAACCTCTTCAAATTCCGAATAATAAGTATAAAGTACCAATATCTTTATGATTTGTAGAATATAATCATCGCATAAATAAAAATATTAGGGGTGGAGATAATTGTCACAATAGTAAAGAATGGAATAAAAATAGGAGAGTGTTTATAAGCTTTAATAGATGATTGAAAAAAGAATATAGAAAAAATTAAATTTAAATAATATGATAGATTAATTATTGAACTTAAAATTAAAAATGCTGCTAATAGTAATCTTTGTTTTAGGACTGATTCTAGTACTATTCATTTTAAGAAAAACCCGACAAAAGGAGGTAAACCTCTTAATGAAAAAATTATTATTGCAGTAATTATTAATGATTTCATATTAGTATTTAATTTGAAAAATTTATAAAGGGATGACGTGGTGATTTTTCTTAAAAGTGAGAAAATAGTGATTATTATGGTAAGATAAAAAATTAAATAAAGAAAAGCAGGGGTAATAGAAATTATGTTTACTCTTAATATTCAGGATATATGACCTATTGAAGAGTATGCTATTAAAGGACGCAATTTTGTTTGGCTTATACCCCCTATTGAACTGATAAATAAAGATAGTAGTATAAGAGTTAGAAATAATTTAGACTTATTATATATAAAGAAAATAAGGGTTAGAGGAGCTAGTTTTTGCCAAGTAGATAAAATTAAACAAATAAACCAGTTTGTCGATTGTATTACTGATGGAAACCAAAAATGGTAAGGAGGTAAACCTGCTTTAATTATTATTGCTATTAATATAATAATTCTTCTTATAGGTAATAAAGACTGGGTTAGAAAAGAAATTAGGAGAATTATTGAAGCTGTGGATTGAGTGAGGAAATATTTTATAGCAGAAATTGATGAGTAGAAATGTTGATTTAGAAGAATCAAAGGTAAAAATGATATTAGGTTTATTTCTAATCCAATTCATATTATGAAAATTCTATTTGCAGATACTCTGATAATTGTGCCTAAAATTATTGTGGAGAAGAGTAAAGAAAATACAGGGTAAAAGGAAAAAAACATTAAAATAGGAGAAGGTGTATTTTCTCTAATGTAAAGTTAGAAGCTTTTATTATTCTATTTCATAATTAATGTTTTATAGGATTAAGTGTAATTAAGATTAAAATTAGTATTTAAATTAAACATAAATATAGAGAAATATCAGATGAAATAGGATAAATATTAAGGCAATAGGAAGGAAGATTTTTCAAGCTAAATTTATTAATTGATCATATCGTATTCGAGGGAAAGTAGTCCGGGTTCAAACAAAAGTTATACTAATTAATAATGTATTTATAAGTATTAAAATTAAAGATAGGTAAATATTTTGAGTTCTGATAAATAATACAGAAGAGATTATCCTTATAGCTAAAATTCTGGTGTATTCAGCTATAAAAATTATAGCAAAGGTCCCAGATCTATATTCAGTATTAAATCCTGAAACTAGTTCAGATTCTCCTTCAGCTAGATCAAAAGGAGTACGATTAGTTTCAGCAAGTATAGAAATTAATCATATTAAAAAAATAATAGGTATCGATAATCAAATAAAATTAAATGAAGAGATACTTTGTAATATAAAGGTTTTTATAAAGATAATAGGTGATAATAAAATTAAAGATATGCTTACTTCATAAGAAATAGTTTGAGCTATACCTCGAAGACTACCTAATAAGGCATATTTGGAGTTAGATAATCAACCTCCTAATAAAGCGGAATAAATATTTATTCTGGAGATTACTAAAAATATAAGTATACCAAAAGCGTACTTTGAAGGATTAGTGGAAAAGGGGTAAAGGGTTCATATACATAAAGCTAAAATTAAGGCTAATATAGGGGCTAAAAAGAAGGGGAGTATATTAGAGGATTTAGGTAAACTAAGCTCTTTTAAAAATAATTTTGCGGCATCAGCAATTGGTTGAAGAAGACCAAATACTCTAACTTTATTTGGTCCTTTTCGTAGATGAGAGTACCCTAAAATTTTTCGCTCGAGTAGGGTAAAGAATGCTATGGCTATTAATGTTGTGATAATAATAATTAAAGAAGTAGGGATTGATAAAAGAAGCATTTATAGAGTAAGAAAACTTAAAATTAATAATTATATATGTCTCTACATTAGGAATTATTGATAATAATTATTATAAAATAAAAATTTAATGGTTGTTATTTTAAGTAAAAGTAAATATTTTTGTAAAATCAGATTTTATAAATAATTAAATTAGTTTTTAAAAAAGATGCATAAAATTTAAAGGAAACAGTATTAGTTACACTTAAAAATTTGCAATTTTTCGTTGTTATTCAACTATGATTCCTTTTAATCACAATGTTTATATAAATTAAGACAAATATTTTATTTTGAATAGTTAAATTTATAATTGTAATTATAAAATTATACTTTTTAGATGCAAACTAAAGGTTCTTTATTAAACTAAACTACATTTTTTCTTTATTTTTAAAGGGGTTTAGAAGTCGATTTTTTATAACACCAGAGTGTGGAATTTTAAATATTATAAAATATTTGATTTATACTTTTACGGATTAGGCCAATTTAAAATATGAAAAATTTTTGTATTTTTTATACTATAAAAGTGATTTAATTTACTTAAAGGTGAGACCATAGTCGTATCTTCAGAACGGAGCTTTTATTATTTAAGCTATTTAAGTAAAAAAGGAGACTAAGTCTCAAGGGTTGAGTCGAAATCAATTTGCTTTAAGCTCTTTTTTATTTATGCTATATCTTGAGTAGTATGTTCCGTAATTAAGGTAATTTTTATTATGAGAGGTAATTTATAGTAGAATAGTAAAATGATAAGGTCATCTGGTTTATAATTATTTTGTATTTGGTTAGGTATTTTGTTATATGAAGAATAATTTATTATATTAAATCTGTAATAAGAAAATTTAAACTTTTATTTTGTAATAAAGTTTAGTAAAGTAAAAGTTTTATTCAAGATTTATAATTAAATAATTTTTTATTGAGACTAGTTTGAAAAGACTTATTTTATTGGGCGTATTGGTATAGAATTATTTCCAGTAATTTTTACTACGGCTAAAAGGACTAGAAATAAAGTTCTCGCAATTAATAAATAAATAAAAGATTGAGGGGCGTCTAAAATTAAGCTTATTTCTCATAAGAAATTTTTTGATGGGGGATAATTTATAAGGATAGAACTAAAAGGGATACATAAGAGTCTTCTTAAAAAGAAAAAATTTAAGAAAAAGGTCTCTATAAAAATAATTTGATTTGGCTGAAGAGCGGAAAAATATGCAAATATGATTAATAACCCTCCAATATAAATAAGGAAGATAATGAAAGAAAATCATGAAATTGAAAGTGTGTTTATAAAAATAGAAATAAAAAATGCAATTAAAAGTAAAATAATTCCAATAGCAATTGGAGAATCTAGAAGAAAAGTAGATATTGTTAAAGCTATAATAAATAGTAACATTTATAAATAAAGAAGGTTATTCTTTTTAAAAGACTTAAAGACTTGGTTATTAATTTATTAATTTATAATTTATAACTTAAATATAGGAAAATAGATTACCATAGGGTTTGAAAAATAACAAGGATTAATAATTAAAAGTATTTCTTTATTTTTATTAAATATAATGGGTGAATTATTATTAAAGAGTAGTAATTCTTGTTAGTGAGAGATAAGTCTAAAAATTAAATATGTTTGATTTTATAATTATAAATTGATATATAAAGGTGAGCATAATTTATGAGCCTCATCAATAAATACATATATAAAGAAAAATTCATACAACGTCTACAAAATGTCAGTATCAAGCTCTTGCTTCGAATCCAAAGTGATGGTGCATAGAAAATTGGTCTTTGTAACATCGAATAGCACAAATAAATAAGAAAATAGTTCCAATAAGAACATGTAATCCATGGAAACCGGTTGCAACATAAAAAGTTGTGCCGTAAATTCTATCAGAAATAGCAAAAGAAGATATTGAGTATTCAAGTGCTTGAAGATAGGAGAAATAAACTCCTAAAGCAACAGTAAAAGTTAAAGCCATAACTGTATCTTTTTTTCTTTTAAGTATTATTCTATGGTGTGCTCAAGTAACAGTAACACCTCTTCCTAAAAGAACTGCCGTGTTTAGTAAGGGAATAGAAAATGGATTAATTGCTACTATTCCTATTGGTGGTCAAGTGCATCCTACTTCTAAATTAGGAATTAAAGAGCTATGAAAAAAGGCTCAAAAAAAGGCTACAAAAAATAATAATTCTGATGTAATGAATAAAATTATACCTCAACGTAAACCAGCAATAACATTAGACGTATGGAAGCCTATAAAGGTTGCTTCACGGGTCACGTCACGTCATCAAGCGTATATAACAAGTAATATAAGGGCTAATCCTACAGATATAATGTAGAAATTCCCAGCGTGGAATCAAGAGATTATTCCAGTAGTAATAAGAAAAGCTCTTAATGAACCAATAAAAGGTCAAGGACTAAATTCAACAAGATGAAACGGGGATCGGGTTATCATAAATATAAAATATTATATAAGATTTAGGGGTTAGTTAGAATTATATTAGTAAACTTTATAATTTAGGTTATGTTTTATATAAAATAAAGTATTTTTAGAGTTAATAAATAAATTTTGATTAAAAGAGATTTTATTAATAATTATAAATAAAGGGGATTAACCTTTTCAGTAAGAATCAAAATCTTAAATGCTAAAACATTAATTTATATTAAAGATTTCTTTTATTTTTAATAAAAAAAGGGGTTAGGGCTTATTTATAAAAATTTTCATAAGAAATCATAATATAAGTTGGTTTGAATAAATATTTTTAGAAAATTTAGTTGTTTAGATGGTATAATTTTATAAGTAAAAGGAAAGAAATATATAATTAATAAAATAGGTTTATATTTAGTAAAATTTATACTTGTGGGATTTATAAAAATAAAGTAAAATTGTAGAAGAGAAGGTTTGAAAATTTAGATGTAAAATTATCAAACTAATCAGGTCAGGGTTGTGACTAACATTTAATTAACAATTAAAGATCAATAGTTGATTTCTGATTACAAGATTTAGAAACATTCTATTTAAGAATTTGAAATTCTTTAGTTTTTTTAACTTAAAATCTTATAAAAGAATAGGAGTTATTATAAAGCATATAATAAGTTTGGTATACTAATAAGTATTGATTTATTATTTTTGGGGGAAAATAGATTTTTTTTAAAAAATTTTTTGGTTGGGTTAGGTGTCAGGTATAAACCATATTTAATTACATCAAAATTATCCATTTATCTGGCATGCCACCTAGGCTAAGATCAATTTAGGGATCCTTCATTCCACTCATGAAAAACTCCGGCTAAAAGAATAAAAAAGAAAATAGTCAGGGTAAATATGGAAAATTTTGAAAAAAAATAAAGGGTAAAGGGGACAGGGAATAATAAAATAATTTCTAAATCAAAGATAAGGAAAATTATAGTTAATAAAAAAAAATGTAAAGAGAATGGGACTCGAGCTGTGTTTAAGGGGTCAAATCCGCATTCAAAAGGAGATCTTTTTTCACGATCACTTATTGAGCGGGTAGATAAAATAATGGTGATAGCCCTTAAGGCTAGAGCGATAAAAATAATAATTATAAAGGTAATAGATTTTAATAGCATGATTCAATGGTTCTTAAGATATAGTAATAAGCAGATATAAGCATTACATTGTGAGCATTTTTATAATTAATATTTGGGTATCATGTTAGAGAAATTAACACAAAGTATTAAAGGGTTATTTTTTATTTAAGAATATCCTACTACTTGGAAAGAAGTTATACTATTTATACTAAAAAATAATATTTGTTGTTTAAAGAGAAATAAGTTATGTAATAAGCTAATATTATATAAGAAATTTATGTAACTATAGAAAAAGGGAATAAAAAAATTTTTTATTTGTAGAAAAATCTAGTCGTTGAATTAAAAAGTCAAAGCTTCTGCAAAGCTTACAAATAGGTTTAAGTTATGAGAAAGGCATAATTTATAGAATTTATGGCTTATTAGGTTTAAAAAGCAAATTTTTCTGTTCAAAGTTGCAGTTGATGGCGTTTCTTTTCTTTTTTAACTGTAAAATTTTAAAAGAAATTTTAGAATAAATTATATAATATATTTTAACTTTTAAATTTTATGGTATTTAAGCTCCACATGTATAAAATTCAAATAATAATCACTCAATTTTTATAAGGTTTAAATTCTTTACCAATAGCCTTGAATTTTATTAAAAAAATTATAAAAGAAAAGAAAACTTTGCGTTAATTAACCTTACTCTTAAAATTTTTAGATTTAATACTCTAAACTTTGAGCCTAATAAATTATATTACGTTTAAACTTTTAAATTTCTTAAACACAACATTGTGTATAAGAAACTACTTATGACATATGATTTTGAAATAGTTAAAATAATTTTACCTAAAAGCTATAACTTTTAAGGGATAGCGATAGTAAATAATTTTCCCCCCCCCCAAAAGATAACTTTTAAGGTTCAGGCTTAAAAAGTTATCTTTTAGGGGGGGGGCTTAGGGGGGGGGCCCTACCTTTTTTTCTTTATTTTATAATTATTATTGGTAAAATCATAAAGAAATAAATATGTGAGGATTATAATTAAATAATTTAAGAAATTTTAAAGTTTAAACGTAATATAATTTATTAGGTTCAAAGTTTAGAG
>Ga0190315_1000588_pt1 | contig 17506 bp, 16 predicted proteins | sample 48701101_MG_FD_161673 | JGI IMG/M metagenome (GOLD analysis project Ga0190315, IMG submission 161673) | Hydrothermal vent sediment bacterial communities from Southern Trench, Guaymas Basin, Mexico - 4870-11-0-1_MG | ecosystem: Environmental > Aquatic > Marine > Hydrothermal vents > Sediment ...
CCCTCCTTTGAAACCCTGCACCAGATCCACCAAGTCCATGGCTCTCCCCTTGCCACAACAGGGAAAAAAAGGCAATGCAAGGCGGGTCCCACCTACACCCCTCCTTCTGCACAAAAAAGAGGGACGGGTTGAAAACCCGTCCCCCCTGATGTCTTTAATGACAAAGCTAAAACTTCACAAAAACCTTCTGGGCAGAACCACACAGGGGGCACTTCTCAGGAAGCTCCCCCACCACAGTCCAACCGCACACCGAACAGATATAGATGTCTCCCAGATCCACGTCCTTACCAGAGTCTACAGCCTGCTTGGCCTGAGCATAAAGGCCCGCATGGACCTTCTCAGCCTCCAAAGCCCAGTGGATCACCCTCACTGCATTCTTCTCATCCTGAAGCCTGGCCACAAGGCTGCCTGCAAATTTGATTCAGTCATCTTTCTCATAACTGCCACCCTCTAACTTCTCACACCTGGAGCTGGAGCGGGATGCACACCCTTTCTTCTAAGGAGCATCCTGCCTCTCAAACTCGCTTCCACCACACTCCTTGCACTTCCGAGGCTTACAACGGGCCTCTCTTACAGCCCCACAACTGGACTCTTATACACGCTCATCTTCATCCCTCCTGAGGTTCAAACAAGTCTTTCCCAGCACCACAAACGGGACACACCCAGTCCTCGGGCAACTGATCGAAAGGCGCTCCAGGAGCCACACCGTTATCCGGATCTCCCTTAGCCGGATTATACACATAACCACATACCGTGCATACGTACTTCATAGTAACACCTCCTCACGCATAATACAGTCCCGCTAAAAGAAACCTACGTCGGTTCCCCTTAAGATCCTACATCAATCAGTTCTTGCAGGCTGGGCAGAAACCATAGAAATAGACGCACATCCTTACAATGCCATACTTCTCCTGCACCTCATCCGGCACAGGAGGCACAGGAACCTCCTCCAGAGGTATGTCCTCTATCTTTCCGCAATTAACACACCGAAAATGATGGTGGGGTTCAGTGAAGGGGTCGTACCTCTTTTTGTGAGGCTCAATATTCACTTCCATAAGCTCCCCAAGCTCACAAAGGGTTTCCAAGGTCTTGTATATGGTGGCATAGGAAATGGTTGGATACCGTTGGGAAAGCTCCTTATAAACATCCTCAGCGGAAGGATGATTCCTGTTCCCCTCCAAGGTCTCTATTATAGCCAGTCTTTGGGGAGTGATCTTAAGTCCCTTGCTCCTCAACTTCTCCACAACCTTCTCTTTGGTATCCATAGCTTCACCCCATTTAAAATCTCTATTAATTTGAATAGCTTTTAATAACCTCCCCTGTCAACCCCCTTTAGGGAAAAAGTTTTTGTTTTATCCTACCTCCTAGTCCAAACAGAAAACTTTCACAAGGAGGCACTCATGCTCAAATATCATGAACCTCTCTTCAGACCACCCAGTGAAGCTCGATCTCTCATCTTCCGGATAGCCATGGGCTGCTCCCATAACAAATGCACATTTTGCTACATGTACAAAACAAAAAGCTCCTCATAAAGCCCTGGGAGGAACTATATCAGGAAATTGTAGAGGCTGAAAAGGAGTATCCCTATATGAAAAGGGTCTTTTTGGCCGATGGAGATCCCCCAGTTTTAGAAACCTCCTATCTTTTACAGATTTTAGAGACCCTGTACCGCCAGATCCCTGCCTTGGAACGGGTATCCATATACGCACTCCCCAAAACCTACTGGGAAAAAGCCCCCATGAGCTCCAAGAACTCAGAGATGCGGGACTCCACCTCATTTACCTAGGTATCGAAAAAGGAAAAATTAGAGGTTTATGGTCTACCCTTTGAAGCAGTGAAAGAAGCCCTGGCCCAATCCTCTGAGAAATTTTACGATGTGACTTATGGGTCCGAAGTCTATATTGTTTTCCTAGAAGGCAGGCTTTTGGTTGTGGTGATGGAGGGAGAAGAGGTGATCACGTTGTATCCTTCATCCAGAGAAAAGGTGGGAAAAAGGAGGAGGGCTGGAAGATGGATCTTAAAGGCTTAGACCTAAGAGAGTTTGATGTTAAGGTTGACCCAGAGAGGGGCAGCCTTCCCTTGGTGAAGAAGGGGTATAAAGGCTTGCCTGATGAAGTCATAGAGGGCAAGGGCCTCACCATAGAAACCAAAGGCGGTGAAGTGGTAATTATCGACATCTTCAAGCCTGACTTGGTGTTCTCTTCCCTTCTTACTGAAGAGGTTGCCTAGCTAGGCTCCCACCCTGGCACAAAAGGTCCACAGGGCCGTAAAAAGGGGCCGTCAATAACCTAAAACTCCCCGGTGAAGATTCTGGATTGGCACCTATTTGGCACCAGGAAGATTCTTGAGAAAGGGTGATTCTGTAATTGCCAAAAAAAGTTGGCGTCCCCTGGGGGATTTGAACCCCCGTCGCCGCCGTGAAAGGGCGGTGTCCTTGGCCGGGCTAGACGAAGGGGACGCCCATGGTGAGCCGCCCAGGACTCGAACCTGGAACCAACGGCTTAAAAGGCCGTTGCTCTACCACTTGAGCTAGCGGCCCCCCTAAAAGCGGAGACCTTATGTAGCAAGAGCCCTTAACAGGGTCAAGCCCCATAGATTTTTCTTCGATCTTTTATTAATTTAACCAACCCAGGGGGATTGTAAAGTGCTGCTAGAACTGATGGCCAAAAACCTCGCTCTGTTCCACAGGGTGGAGGTCCACTTTCGACCTGGTTTCACTGCCATAACGGGAGAGACGGGATCGGGAAAGTCTCTATTGGTCAACTCTCTCTCCTTACTTCTGGGCAGGAAAGCCGACACTCTATGGATCCGAGAGGGAGAGGAAGAAGCCTGGGTTGAAGGCGTCTTCTCTTTGAAAGGGCTGCCCCATGTTAAGGCCTGCCTCCGGGATGGGGGTATTCCAGTGGAAGAGGAACTCTTGGTGAGAAGAACCATCTCCCGGGAGGGGAGAAACAGGGCATATGTGAATGACACCCCTGTAACCCTAAGATTCCTCCAAGAGATAGCCACCGGCTTGGTGGAGATCCAGGGCCAAAGAGAGAGCCTCCTGCTTCTCAAAGCCCAGAATCACCTCAGACTCCTGGACGCCTTCGGCCGCCTAGACCCTCTGGTCAAAGAATACAGGGAAGCCTTCAGGACTTACAAAAGGCTCCTCCAGGAGAAAGAAGAGGCTGACAGAAGCCGGGAAGAAAGGCTCCGACGTATGGATTACCTGGCCTTCCAGATAGAAGATATTGAGAAAACCGCCCCCAAGCCCGGAGAAGACGAAGAGCTTCGCCAGAGGAGGGAATGGCTCCGCCAAGGAGAACGCCTTAAAGAGGCCCTGGCCAAGTCCACTGAGCTGCTGGACGGCGAAGGACCATCAGTGGCCCAGGGCCTCCGGGAGGTCCTGGGCCTCCTATCCCCCCTAGCCCCCCTAAAAAAGGACCTGGAGAGGGAAGTAGCCCATCTGGAAGAAGCCCTCATTATGGTCCAGGAAGGATGCACCAACCTGGAGGGGCTCCTAGAAAAGGTGGAGATAAACCCCCTGGAATTAGCCAAAGTGGAGGAGCGATTAGATATCCTCCACAGCCTCAAAACCCGCTACGGCAACACCCTGGAAAGGGTCCTGGAGTACCTGGAGGAAGCCAAAAAAGAATATACCGCTTTGGAGGCGACTCAGGAGAGAAGCGAGGGCCTGGAAGAGGACATCCATCGGGCCCAAGAGAAGGTTCTAGAGGTGGGGAGAAGACTAGGAGAGGCCCGCCGAGAAGCCGCACAAAAGATGGAAAAAAGGGTAGAAGAGACCCTAGAACAACTCCTCATGGAAGAGTGCCGCTTCATAGTGCATTTCAGGGACCTCCCGGAACCCGAAGCCCACGGCTTGGAGAGGGTAGAGTTTTTCATCAGACCCAACCCAGGAGAAGCTCCCAAACCCTTGAATAAAGTGGCTTCAGGGGGAGAGCTCTCCAGGATATCACTTGCAATTCGCAGGGTTTTATCGGATATAGAGGAAATTCCTATTCTAGTTTTAGATGAGATAGACGTTGGGATAGGAGGCATTACTGCTCACAAAGTGGGAGAACTTTTGAAAGAGCTGGGGGAGAGATATCAGGTGATCTGCATCACTCACCTGCCCCAGGTAGCACGCCACGCCCATTGGCAATTGGCCGTGCACAAAGAAAGGGATAGGGATAGGACGGTCACCAGAATCAGAGAACTGTCCCCTTCGGAAAGGGAAGAAGAGCTGAAGAGAATGGTGGGAGAGAAAACACCCCAGGAGGTGAAAGGTTAGGATGGTGGTTATTGATGAAGAGAGATGTAAGGGCTGTGGCCTCTGCGTGGAGGCCTGCCCCCATAGCCTCCTCATGCTCAGTGAAAAGGAGGTTAACAAGGGAGGCTATCATCCCGTGGTTTGCGTTTCTCAGTCGGACTGCACAGGCTGCGCCCTCTGCGCTGAAGTCTGCCCAGACATATGCATCGAGGTTTACAGGTGACGCCATGAGTGAACTATGGAAGTGCTGTGATGCCATAGCCGAAGCGGCCGTCAGGGCTGGATGCAGGTTCTTTGCGGGCTATCCCATTACCCCCCAAAGCCCCATCATGGAATATCTCTCCTGGCGCATGCCCGAAGTGGGAGGAGTCTTTATCCAGGCCGAGAGCGAACTGGCAGCCATCAACATCGTCCTGGGAGCTGCCGTTTCGGGAGTGAGGGCCATGACGGCCAGCTCCAGTCCTGGGATAAGCCTGATGCAGGAGGGCATCTCCTATCTGGCGGGCTGCGAACTCCCCGCCGTAATAGTGAACATGAACCGGGGGGGGCCGGGCCTAGCGGGTATCCAGCCCAACCAGGGAGACTACTTCCAGGCCACCAAAGGCGGTGGTCACGGTGACTACCGGACCTTAGTCCTGGCCCCTTCCTCCACCCAGGAAGCAGCTGACTCCGTCTACCTGGCCTTCGATCTAGCCGACAAGTACCGCAATCCCGTAGTAGTCTTGGGAGACGCCTTCCTGGCTGGTATTATGGAAGGTGTAGAGATGCCCCAGGAATGGGCCCCACCCTTTCAGGAAAAGCCCTGGGCCCTCACAGGCTGTCAGGGCAGAGCCCCCCAGCTCATCAAGTCCCTCTACCTGGGACCAGGGGAGCTGACGGAGCACGACTGGAAACTCTGGAGAAAGTATAAAGAGATGGAGGAGAATGAGGTCCGCTGGGAGGAGTTCATGCTGGAGGGAGCAGAGCTGGTGGTGGTAGCTTATGGCACAGCGGCTCGCATAACCAAGACAGCCATCAAATGGGCTCGGGAGAAGGGGCTGAAGGTGGGCCTCTTACGGCCCATCACCCTCTACCCCTTCCCCGAGAAGCCCCTAAAAAGGCTGGCCGAGACCGGTGCTCGCTTCCTCACAGTAGAGCTGAACACGGGGCAGATGGTGGAAGATGTGGAGAGGGTAGTGAGACAGGAGGTGGCTTTCATGGGACGGCCCGCTGCCGTCTTCTTCCCCGAAGAGATCTTGGAAAAGATCGAGGAGATCATGTGATCTCCTCACAAAATATAAAAGAGCAGGAGGAAGGTATGACCAGGACGTTGCTCTTTGAGATCGGCACAGAGGAGATCCCCGCGGGGTTTATGCCACCTGCCCTCTCCTTCATGGAAAAATACATCGAAAAGACTTTCAAAAACCACCGCATTGACCACGGAGAGATCATAACCATGGGCACCCCACGCCGCCTCACCTTGATGGTGAAGGAGGTGGCCGAGACCCAGCGGGACAAAGTGGAAGAGGTGATGGGCCCCCCTGCCAAAGTGGCCTTCGATGCTGAAGGAAAGCCCACCAAAGCCGCTATAGGCTTTGCCAAAGGCCAGGGAGTGGCCGTGGAAGACCTGAAGGTGAAAGAAACCCCTAAGGGAGCCTACGTCTACGTCTTGAAGGAGGAAAAAGGAGGAAAAACAGAGGATCTCCTCCCCGGTCTTTTGGAGCAACTGGTGAGATCCATCCCCTTCAAAAAATCCATGAGGTGGGCCGACAGGGACATTCGCTTCGCCAGGCCCATCCACTGGTTCCTGGCCCTCTTTGGAGAAGACGTGGTGGAATTCGAGATAGAGGGCATCAAGAGTGGTCGCACCACCTACGGCCACCGCTTCTTGGCCCCTAACCCCATAGAGCTAGCCAAACCCGAGGATTACGTAGAAGCCATGGAGAAGGCCAAAGTGGTTGTAGACCACAGGGCCCGCCGGGCCTCCATGTGGGAGCAAGTCCAGAGGGAAGCAGCCAAGGTGGGAGGCGTGCCCCAGGAGGATGAAGATCTCCTGGACGAGGTGAACTTCCTGGTGGAGTTCCCTGTGGCCACCTGTGGTACCTTCGATCCCGAATTCCTGGAGCTGCCCCCTGAGGTTCTCATCACCCCCATGAAAGAACACCAAAAGTACTTCCCCGTCTTCGACAAAGAAGGCAAGCTCCTCAACCACTTCGTGGTGGTGAACAACATGCTCACCGACAACATGGACCTCATCACCCAGGGCAACGAAAGGGTCCTCAGGGCCCGCTTAGCCGATGCTCGGTTCTTCTTCCAGGAGGACAAAGAGACCCCCCTCACGGAGATGTTCGAAAAGCTCAAAGACGTGGTCTTCCAGGAGAAGCTGGGCACCTCCTACGAAAAAGTGCTACGCTTCCGCCAACTGGCCCTCTTCATGGCCGACAAAGCAGCCCCCGGCAAGAAAGATCTAGTGGATCGTACAGCCCTTCTGTGCAAAGCCGACCTTGAGAGCCAAATGGTCTATGAGTTCCCCGAACTCCAAGGCATCATGGGGCGGGAGTATGCCAAGATCCAGGGGGAACCGGAGGATGTCTACTTAGGTATTTACGAACACTATCTGCCCCGTTTCGCCGGGGATGACTTGCCCACCACTGTGACGGGGGCTCTAGTGGGCATCGCCGACAGGATAGACACCATCGTGGGCTGTTTCGGCATAGGCCTCATCCCCACAGGCTCCGAAGACCCCTACGGCATCCGCAGGGACACCTTGGGCGTTATCCACGTCATCCTCCACCAAAGCTTCCGCCTCTCCTTGGGTGAGCTCATAGACAGGGCCCTAGAACTCCTAGGCGATAGAATGGAAAGAGAACCTCAGCAGGTGAAAGAAGAGGTCCTCAGCTTCCTGCGCCAGAGGGTCTATCACCTCTGGGTCTCGGAGGGCTTCCGCCACGATCTAGTAGACGCTGTCCTCTCCGCCGGCCTCGACGACCTGGTGGCCACCAGAAACCGCCTGGAGGCCCTCCAAGAGTTCAGCCAAGACCCCAACTTCGAGGCCCTCATGACCACCTTCAAACGGGTGGTGAACATCCTGCCCCCCGACTTCACCGGCCGAGAGGTGAACCCTGCCCTCTTCGAGAAAGATGAAGAAAAGGCTCTGCACGAAGCTCTGTTGCAGTTGGAAGGCAGAGTGAAAGAACTGGTGGAGCGGGAGAGCTACCTAGAGGCCCTAAAGACCATTTCCACCCTCAAGGAGAAGGTGGACGCCTTCTTCGACGGCGTGCTGGTCATGGCTGAGGACGAAGAAGTGAAGAACAACCGTCTCTCCCTCCTCAGAAGGATCGCTGATCTCTTCACGGGCCTGGCAGACCTCTCCAAGGTGGTGCTGGGTAAGTGAAAAGATCCCCGAAAGCTGCTGAAAGGGGAAGGGCTTCTACCCTTCCCCTTTTCACATCCTCCCCTCCAGAAGAGGAGGGCCTTACTGGCTTCCCTGCCAACAGACAGTAACTGGATGCAATTTTACGGTGTTTGCGTCCTCACAGGCGTCGGTTTCACCATGAGCCTGCTCATTGACTCCTTGGCCTTCACCGACAACCAGGTCTATCAATATGCCGATAAGCTGGCCTTTTTGATAGGTTCCTTCCTGTCAGGTATTATGGGCTATCTGATACTACGGTGGGCAAAAGGGCCATAACAGGCCCTCCCCCGACCTCTTCCACTGTCACAAAGGCACCTCGAAGGGCCCTTGACAGGGTCCCCTTCCTGGCAACAGAGGCAACGGAATATTATTATTTCCATTGTAGCCAACCCCTTCCTCAGGAGGTGAACCATGATGGAAGTGAAATGGGTCTTCTCTTTCGGCAAAGGCAGAGCGGAAGGGGATGCCTCCATGAGGGAAATCCTGGGTGGCAAAGGAGCCAACCTCCACGAAATGACCCGCTTGGGGATTCCCGTGCCCCCGGGCTTCACCATATCCACCCAGGCCTGCGTCTATTATCTGGATAAGGGAGAGTGGCCCCCTGGCCTGGAAAATGAAGTGAAGGAGCACATGGCTCACTTGGAAGAGGCCATGGGCCGGGGTTTCGGCAACCGGAACCATCCCCTATTGGTTTCGGTACGTTCGGGAGCCAGGGTATCCATGCCTGGCATGATGGACACCATCCTCAATCTGGGACTCAATGACGAGACGGTAGAGGGCTTGGCCAAGGTGACGGACAACCCACGCTTTGCATACGACTCTTACAGGCGCCTCCTCCAGATGTTCGGCGAGGTGGTACGGGGTATCCCCCATCAACGATTTGAACACCAACTGGAGGAGGTGAAGAAGGCCCGGGGAATAACCCAGGACGTGGAGCTCACGGCTCAAGACCTTCTGGAAGTGATCAGGCTGTACAAAGAGGTCTTCAAGGGAGAAGGTACCTCTTTTCCCCAAGAACCCTGGGAACAGTTGAAAGATGCCATCGAAGCTGTCTTCAAATCCTGGAACAACGAGCGGGCCCGTACTTACCGACGCATCCACGATATTCCCGACGACTGGGGCACAGCGGTGAACGTCCAGACCATGGTTTTCGGTAATTTAGGAGACGACTCGGGCACGGGAGTCTGTTTCACCAGAAACCCAGCCACAGGAGAAAAAGGGCTTTTCGGCGAATTTCTGCCCAACGCCCAAGGGGAGGACGTGGTGGCAGGCACCAGGACGCCCCTACCCATCTTCAAGCTCCAAGATTGGATGCCTTCAGTCTACCAGGGGTTGGAGGAACTAGGTCAGCTCCTGGAGCGCCACTATAGAGACATGCAAGACATGGAGTTCACCATTGAAAGGGGCAAGCTCTACATCCTCCAGACTCGGGCAGGAAAGAGGACGGTGAGAGCTGCCATCCGCATTGCTGTGGAGATGGTGGAAGATGGCATCATAGATCGAGCCACAGCCCTCCTCCGGGTAGACCCCGAGCAGCTCTGCCAGATCCTCCATCCCGACATAGATCCTAGCGCCGTTTACTGCGTCATGGCCCGGGGCCTTCCGGCATCTCCCGGAGCCGCTTCGGGGAAAGTGGTCTTTTCTGCGAAAGAAGCGGAAGAGTGGGCGGACAGGGGAGAACCCGTGATCCTGGTGAGGCAGGAGACTTCCCCCGAAGACATCGGAGGTATGAACGTGGCCCAAGGCATTCTCACAGCCCGGGGCGGCATCACCTCCCACGCCGCCGTGGTGGCCAGGGGCATGGGCAAATGCTGCGTGGTGGGCTGCGACGCCCTCATCATCAACGAGGAAGAGGGCTACATCCTAGCGGAAGGAGTGAGAATAAACCGGGGCGACATCATCACCCTCAACGGCTCCACGGGGGAAGTGATCCAAGGGAAAGTACCCCTTGTAGAAGCCGATCCTGGTCCCTACTTCAGCCGACTCATGGAATGGGCCGACTCGGTGCGTACCCTAAAAGTGAGGGCCAACGTGGATACCCCCGAGAACGCCTCTTTGGCCCGGAAGCTGGGGGCTGAGGGCATAGGACTGTGCCGCACAGAGCATATGTTCTTCGAAAAGGAGCGCATCAACGTGGTGAGAGAGATGATCCTGGCAGAGACGGTACAGGAAAGGAAAAAAGCCCTGACCCGCCTGCTACCCATGCAGAAAGAAGATTTCAAAGGCATCTTCAAGGCCATGGAGGGGCTACCCGTCACCATCAGGCTCCTGGACCCTCCTCTCCACGAGTTCCTGCCCAGGACCCACCAGGAGATGGAGGCTTTCTCCCAGGAGACAGGCGTGCCTCTGGAGAGGGTGATGGAGAAGGTGGCCCGCCTCCATGAGTTCAACCCCATGTTAGGCCTCAGGGGGTGCCGTCTGGGCATCCTCTTCCCCGAAATCTACCGGATGCAGGTAAGGGCCATCTTTGAGGCGGCCTGTGAGTTGGTGAAGGAAGGGGTGGACGTACGGCCCGAAGTGATGGTCCCCCTGGTGGCCCACGTGAGGGAAATGCGCATCCTCCGGGATCTCATCGAAAAGGAGGCCCTGACCGTCATGAAAGAGCAAGGAATAAAGGTGGGCTATCTCATTGGCACCATGATAGAGCTACCCCGGGCAGCCCTCACCGCCGACGAAATCGCCCAGGAAGCAGAGTTCTTCTCCTTTGGCACCAACGACCTCACCCAGACCACTCTGGGCATCTCCCGGGATGACGCCGCCAAGTTTCTACCCGAGTATGTAGAGCTAGGCATCTACCCCAAAGACCCTTTCTCCTGTCTAGAAGAAGAAGGAATGGGCCAGCTCATTGAAATGGGTGTGGTGAAGGGGAGAAACACCCGCCACAACATCAAACTGGGCATCTGCGGGGAGCACGGAGGAGATCCAGCCTCCATAAGGTTCTGTCACAGAATGGGGCTGGACTATGTGAGCTGTTCCCCCTATCGCATACCCACTGCCCGACTGGCCGCCGCTCAAGCCCGGGTGAGGGAAGACCTCATGAAATGGGAAGAGGAAGCCGCCTGAGGCCTCATTCCCCCTTCCCCCTTTTGGAAAGCTCCTTTAGCAGCCCCCGAATATCCTCCCGGGAAAACTCATACACGGCACCACAGAAGCGGCACTCCACCTGGGTGCTCTCCTTCTCAAGGAGTCTCTCCAAGTCCTCTCTGCCCAAGGCAATAAGGGTCCCCTGGGCCCGCTCCCTGGAACAGCGGCAACGCCACTCTACGGGCCTCTCTACCCAGGCCTGAGCACCCCAGGGAGCAAGCATCTCCTCCAGCACACCCCTGGCCCCTTTCTCCTTCATGAGGTGGCTAATAGAGCCCAGAGAGTTGAAGAACTCCTCCATGCAGGCCAAGTCTCTGTCGGCCACATCCCCCACGGTATGAGCCAGAAGACCCCCTGCAGAGTCCACTTTCCCATAGGGATTGACCAGGACGCCCAAGGCCATGGCCGAGGGAACCTGCTCTGACCTCACCAGGTAATAGGCCAAATCCAAGGCCAATCCTCCCGACACCAGGGATATGGAGGAATGGTAGGGTTCTCCCACTCCCAGATCTTTCACCACATGGAGGGTACCATCACCTACGGCTCCCCTCACGTCCAGTTTGCCCTCCACAGGGTCCAAATGGACATGGGGATTGGCCACATAGCCCCTCACCGCCCCGTAGGCATCGGCTTCAGCGAAGATCTCTTGGATGGGGCCCTGGCACACCACCTGAAGGGAGACCCTATGAGGAGTATCGTCCTCCAGAAAGGCAGTGAGGAGGAGGGCACCCATAAGGATACGACCGAAGGCCGCCGTGGCCGTAGGCCAGGTGTCCTGGGCTTTTCTGGCCGCCTCCACCACCGCCGTACCCTCTACAGCCACGCCCCGGAGGTTGGCCTTCTCAGCAACGCATCGCACCAACAGTCCCTGACTCATATCACCCCCACCTCCTTACCAGCCCTCTCGAAAGCCTCCAGAGCTTCATCCAGATCCTCTTGGGCATGGGTAGCCATGACCGTCACCCGGAGGCGGCTGGTGCCCGGGGGCACCGTAGGAGGCCTGATGCCAGCCACAAAGACCCCGTACTCCAGGAGTTTTGTGCTCATATCCATGGTCTTGTCCTCGGGTCCGATGATGACGGGTATGATAGCCGTTCCCTGGTTGGTCACCTGAAATCCCAGGGACTTTAATCCGTCCACCAGATAGACCACATTCTGGTGAAGGCGCCGGCGTCGCTGGGGCTCCTCCCAAACCATTCTGACGGCCTCCAGGGCCATGGCCATGTCGGCAGGGGGCAGAGCCGTGGTGAAAATGAAGCTCCTGGCCCGGTTGATGAGGTACTCCCTGAGAACATCACTGCCCGCCACGTAGGCCCCGAATCCTCCCAAGGCCTTGCCCAGAGTGCCCATTTGGATAGGCACTCTATCAGTGAGTCCAAAATGCTCCACAGTTCCAGCCCCTCTTTCTCCCAGAACCCCCGTGCCATGAGCCTCGTCCACCATAAGAAGGGCACCGTAATCCTCGGCCAGCTCCACCATGTCCGGCAGCGGGGCTATGTCCCCGTCCATACTGAAAACACCATCCACCACTATCATACGCCGCCTCCCCTTCTCTCTTTTGAGAAGGGCCTCCAAGGCGTTCATATCTTTGTGGGGAAAGACCACGACCCTGGCCTGGGAGAGGCGGCAGCCGTCAATTATAGAGGCATGGTTCAACTCGTCGGAAAAGACCACATCCTCCGGCCCCAAAAGGCTGGAGATGATACCCACGTTGGCCATGTAGCCGCAGTTGAAGACTAAAGCCGCCTGAGTCCCCTTGAACCGTGCCAAGGCTGCCTCCAGTTCCTCATGGAGGGTCATGGTGCCCGACACCAGCCGAGAAGCCACAGCACCGGTGCCGTAGCGATCTATGGCCTCCTTAGCTGCCCGGCGCAGGCGGGGATGATCCGCCAGTCCCAGATAGTTGTTGGAGCACATGAGGACCACCTCCCGGCCATCCAAGACCACACGGGGGGACTGGGCCGTCTCTATGGTCCGCAGGAAGCGGTAACGGCCTGCAGCTTTTATGGCCTCCAGCTCTCGGGAGAGGAGGATGTCCAGATCCTCTGTCAATCCCATTTGCGAAGATCCTCCAGGGGTTTAGCTCCTTCTAACCCTCCTGAGGCCACGGTCTCAATGTAATCCACTTTGAGACGAAATAGCTCAGAAGCCCTTTTCTGCAAAGCCTCCAGGTCCTCAGGAGAAGCCCCTTCCTCCTCCACCAACAAAGTAAGGGTATCCCGCACCCCAACTCTATCCACCACCACCTGCAGGGCCTTCACCCAGGGGAACTCACCGGCTAAAGCCTTCACCTGATGGCCATGGATGAAGAGGCCCCTCACCTTCACAGCATCCCCCACCCGGCCCATGAAACCTGCCAGTCTGGGAGAAGCCCACCGACCGCACGGACAAGAATCCTCCAGAAACTTGGAGAGGTCCCCCGTACCGAAGCGGATAAGGGGATAAACGGGACTCAACAGAGTGACCACCACCTCACCCACCTGCCCAGGAGGCAGGGGCTCCCCCGTGACAGGATCACAGATCTGGACCACCATGTCTTGGGCCAGGTGGAGACCTTCCTTCTGGGAGCACTCAAAGCCTATAGTGCCCACATCGGCAGTCCCGTAGCACTGGTAAGTATCTATCTCCCACTCATCCTGGAACATGTCCCGGAGAGAAGACGGCAGGGGCTCGGCGGAGACCAGTGCCTTCCTAATGGGAAAGCTTCCGGGACCCCAACCCTTCTCCCGGGCCACCTCCAGCAAGGCCGCCAAGAAACTGGGAGTGCCTACAAAGCCCGTAATCCCCAGCTTGGTGATGATCTCCACTTGAAGCTCCCTGTTCCCCACTCCTGTAGGCACCACCACAGCTCCCAAAGCCCTCAAACCCTCATCGTACATGAAACCGGCAGGCGTAAGGTGGTAGGAGAAAGTGTTCACCACCAGGTCCCCAGGACCGAAACCCGCCGCCTCCAGGGCCTGGGCCCTCCTCCAGTAATCGGGCACCGCACCCTGAGGATCGAAGATGGGCCCGGGGGAGACAAAGATGCGGGCCAACTCTTTCACGTCCACGGCCAGAAGACCGCCAAAGGGCGGAGCCTGAGTCTGAAGAACCCCCAGCTGATCCTTCTTCAACACGGGAATCCGAGCCAGCTCCTCTTCTCCCCGGATATCCTCGAGGGCCAAGCCCGCCTCCTCCATACGCCTCCTTAAAGCAGGACACCTCTCCCATGCCAGGGCCAAAGTCTTCCTTATTCTGACATCCACATCCATAGCTCCCTCCATCAATTTGGCAGGAACATCGCCTCCGTCCTGGCCACAACCAGCTGCTGGAGGCGGTAAATAGAAGCAAAACTGTCTTTAAGAATCTGCCGCTCCCGCTTGGTGAGACGGGAAGGATCAACGTGATTGTGGAGTTTCTTCCCTTCTTTGAGGAGTTGAATGTGATTCCTAATCCTCAGGGTGAGGAGAAACTGATAGGTATAAATAAGCTCGTCGGCCTGATCCCTGGTGAAGGTGCCCACTTGGGCCAAGGCTTCAATCCGGTCGAAGGTGTTGGTCTCCATGATCCCCTCCACCAAGGCCAGGGACCTTACCCCCTCCACAATTGGGAGACAGCCTCTAAGCTTGATATCTATGGCGTTTTTGTGTTCCCCCGACTTCTCCACGATAAAGCGACCAAAAAGGCCTATGGGAGGCTTGATCTCCGCTGAAGACTTGCCCATACGGGCCACGAATCCGGGATAGGTCTTGACGTACCGAAAGATCATCTCCCACAGACGACTCACCAGTCCTTTATCGCCGTAAATACCTCTCAAATCAAAGAACATACTGCATCTGAGCATCACCTCCCGGGTGGGATGGAGAAACCATTCCTCCAACACCTCCCTCCAGGAGACCATGGAACGCCGCCATAGTGGGTTGGTGGCCATCATCTTCCCCGGACACAGGGGAAAACCGCAGGCATCCAAGGCGAACACCACCTTCTCGGCCAAGGCTTGAAAGTAGCCGTCGGCACCCTCCCCCTTTTCCCCAGCGACGAAGACCAAGCCGTTGTCCTGATCCGTCCTCAGAGTCTGCTCTCTACGGCCACCGCTACCGAAGGTTATGAAACAGAAAGGAACCGGGGGAGGCCCTTTCTGAGCCTGAAGCTCTCTCAGAGATATGTCCACCACCCGAGAAATGACCAGGTCGTTGAACTCGGTGACCACCTCACAGATCTCTCTCACCGAAGCGTTGTCCGCCATTAGGGCCTCAATGATGAGGGGTACCTGTTTGTGGGTATCCCTGAGTTCTTCAATGGAGGTGGCCCGGACCGTTCTGTCGGTGAGCTCTAAAATGTCCTCGGTCTTGGATCTCAGAAGCTCCCTTTGGGTCAAAATGGCAAAGGGCTTGCTGGCGGCGTCCACCACCAACAGGTGGCGCACCCCGTGGCGGAGCATGAGGAGCAGGGCCTGATAGGCAAAGTCGTTGAGAGTCACGGTGATGGGATTGGGGGTCATGATGTCACCCAGCACGGCCCCAGTACACCCCCAGGCCAGGTACCTGGTCACCATATCCCTGTCAGTGACTATGCCCACGGGTTTTCCGGCCCTCATCACCACCAGGGAGTCCACCCCCTCCCTTCTCATGAGGCGAGCGGCGTCCACCACGGACATCCCCTCGCTGGCCAGAACCAGCTGCTTTTCCCTGAGGACCTCCCCTACCCGATGGCGCAGGAGGGATGTGTCCGCGATACCCACCTGGGGCTCCCCGGGAAGGACCCGGGGTAGATCCTCGTAGATGTGGGCCATTCGCCTGCCCATAAGCTTGCTTAACTTCTGATAAAGCTCAGGGTGCTTGTCCATGAGACGTGAAAGACCATTCCAGGGAAGGCAGTAAATGAGAGTCTCCTCCACAGCCTGAGCTGAATAGGGATAAGGGCCCCGGGTGATAAAAGTCTCCTCTCCCAGCACCTCCCCTTCACCCCGATAACCCAGAACCACCTCCCGGCCCTCCTTTTCAATGAAGACCTCCACCAATCCCCACCTGATGAGGATAAGGGCAGGTTCAGGTTCATCCCCTTTCCTGACAATCAGAGTGCCCGGCTCAAACCTCCTCTCGTAAAGACCTTGGAGGAGTTCAACCAAATCCTCAGGGGGAACCTTATCAAAAGGTCTCACTTCCCTTAAGAAATCAAGCTTATCCATGATTTTTCCCCTTCACCCAGGAAATAATTTCCTCAAAAGCCTTGATCTTCTCCAGGTCATCCTCGGGCAACTCCCGGGGATGGACCTCGAGGGAGATGCTCTCCCTGTATCCCGCCCTCTTCAAGAAGTCCACGAAACTCCTCAATTCCAAACACCCTTTACCAGGCCAGAGATGCTCTTTCCAGGGGGCAAAATCGCTGAAGTGGATATGGTTAACCAGACCATTCCGATTAAGCATACAGAAGGTTTCCACTAGGTCCCAACCCCAAGTCCCTGTGTGAGTGGTGTCCATGGTGATATTCAAATTTCTCTCTTCAGCGAAGGAGGCCAGCCCTTCTCGGGTGCTAACAGAAAAGAGATTCACCTTTATACCCCCCAAGGGGAAAGCGGGCATGACTTCTAGGGAAAGAGCCACCCCCTGCCCCACTTGAGAAAAGTCTTTAATCCCCCTGAACCACCTGAGATATTTAACTTCGGGGGGAAATCTCCTGGGAGGATGGAAAACGACCTTTGAAATTTCCAACCTTTGGGCAAGTTCAACAGATCTCAAAAGGGAGTTGATCTTTTCTCCGCTGCCCCCATCTACCACAAAAGGGGCGTGAATAACCCTTATCGGGGCTATTCTAGAAAGGGCCCTTAAATACTCTTCCACCTTGGGTCTTCTATAGACCTCGTTGGCCATCAGTTCCACGCCATCGAAGCCCGCCCTGTTGGCCAGATAGAAGCTCTTCTCCAGGGGAAAGGTGTAAAGAGAGCCCGTTGATAGGAGCACCTCAACAGCTGCCATGAAAAGGTTATACCCCAAAAGCCTGTCCCAGACCAGGGTCCCGCCGATTTAGAGACAAAAAATTTTTCTTGACAAGGCCAAAATTCTCCGCTATTTTGTAACAAAAAGTGTTTGCTCCCTAGCAAATAGAAAGATAAAAACCGAGGGAAAGGAGGTGGAACGGTTTTACAACTATAGCACTTATTTTCAAACTACATCTATCACTTGGAAAGGAGGTAGGAGGAAATGATGAAAGTTCCCAAGAGGTTGATTTGGGCGTTTATCCTGATGTACGGCTATGCCATTCTTTTTTGGATTGTGGAAGCAGCGAATCCGGGTATCACAAAGAAGTTTGTAGCAGGGGCTCCCCTTCCCGTGTGGTACGCGTGCATAATAGGCATGCTCGTCTGGAACGTGATCATAGCCTGGATTCAGAGCTCTTAGGGGAGGTGGAAAATGCAGTACGGAGTCGGTGTAGACCCTGTAGTAATCATAGGAGCTATTATATACTTTGTAATCATTATTCTGGTTGGTATATATTCCAAAAAGCTTGCTGTGAGTGCTGCTGACTACTATGTGGCAGGGCGCTCAGTGGGTGCCTTTACCAATGGCGCTGCTCTCACTTCCACCTATCTCTCGCCTGCCAGTTTCCTGGGGATGCCATGTTTCATCTTTATCTTGGGATATCCATTCTGGTGGGCCATGGTGGCCATCATAGCAGGTATGCCCCTAGCTGCCCTCATGACGGCCGGCCCTCTACGCAAATATGCCCCCGTCTCCTTTACTGACTACTACTGCGACCGATATGACATGCCCAAAGCAGGGCGTATCGTGGCCGGCATA
>Ga0190315_1000592_pt1 | contig 17393 bp, 2 predicted proteins | sample 48701101_MG_FD_161673 | JGI IMG/M metagenome (GOLD analysis project Ga0190315, IMG submission 161673) | Hydrothermal vent sediment bacterial communities from Southern Trench, Guaymas Basin, Mexico - 4870-11-0-1_MG | ecosystem: Environmental > Aquatic > Marine > Hydrothermal vents > Sediment ...
AGAATCCTGCTATACTATTTTCACTAGACGGTATACCTATTACTGAGATTAAACCGGTTGATTATACTGGAGATGTTAATGTAAGTATTATACCAGGAGTAGTTAATGATAAGGTAACCGAGGTGGAAGAGAAAGAGGAAGAAGGAAGCGGTACTACTAGGGATGTTATAATAAAGAGGAGAGTTAAAAGTGAGACTGCTGCTTATGACAGAGTTACATTTACTAATTTATCTGATATAAATAGATTGCCTGACGGTGCTTCTATAGAGTATATATCTGAAAGAGAAGATGGGACTATAAATGTTGCAGAAGAGATTGCTAAAGTACGTAAGGACGAGGACGGCAACTCCTATTTAGAGTTTTCAGGGGATATAAAGTCTACTCCGGCTAAGAATATAGCAACTAAGTTAAAGAAATTAGGCTTAGATACTTCTTCTAAGACAGACGACGAACTTACTAAATTCACATCTAATAACTATACTTCTGTAGTATCTCTATCATTTAGTGCAGAAGCTAGTGAAGGAACCGCTATTAAAAAGGTTAGACTTTCTAAAGAAGAAGATCTAGCAAAGAGGAAGAAAATAACAGGGTACTTCGCATCTATTAAATCCATGTTAGGAACTAATGCTAATCCTACTACTAAGGAAATGGCAGATTCTATAATGGAAATTATAAATACTATAAGAGGTATAAAAGGATTTAGTAGGGTTATATCATACAAAGAGTTTGACGCTCTAGTAGATATGAATAACTATATTAAAGCTAACTTCCCTGATGATACTAGCGAAACTGGTACAGATGATGAAGGCGGTACACCAACACCTCCAAAACCTCCTACAGATTCTCTTTATGGGAATTTTGTACCAGATACTATAGACAGTATTCCGGAAGAGGAATGGGTTAAATTGAGTGATGATGAGAAGAAAGTTGCAGATTTAAAGAGGCTTATAGTAGGAAATGTGCGGGCAGGTATCCCAGTCCCTGGGGTAACACCAGTATCCGAAAGATATGATTTTAAGCCTTATAGGAAAGTAGAAAAGAAGGAATACAAGAAAGCTAATATGGATGAGGCTATTGCTTGGGTAGAGAAGACTCTGGGTAAAAAAGTAGCTATTCAAGTAGCTAAAGGTCTTATTAAATTAGGGGGTAATAAGTTTGCATTTGGGCAGGTAACTAAAAAAGCAATGATTCTGTCGGATAAGATGGAAGTAGGAACTGAGTACCATGAAGCATTTCATGTTGTGTCTTTATTGTTTATGGACGAGGCTGATAGATTAGCTGTATACAAGGACGCTAGGAAGCGATATAAGCTTACTGATAAGACTAATGCAGAAGTAGAGGAGTTCTTAGCAGAGAAGTTTAGAGACTATATATTAGTACGGTCCGCAGAGCTTTCAGAGGATAAGTTTTTTAAAGGTAAGGTTAAATCCTTCTTTAGGAATATGTACGATATAGTGGTTAGGTTCTTCAGGAGATTACGTAACAAACCACAGTATAATGTAGAATCGTTATTTAGGTCTATTGAAGCTAATAGGTTTAGGAATAGCAAAGTCAATCCAGAATCTGCTATATACGAGGATGAGGCAGTTAATAGGTTATTTAAAGCAGGTGACACAGAGCTTAAGTACATTGAAGATGAGGCACAACTTGACGAGGTCGTTAAATATTTATTCAAAGAATTAGTACAGTCTAGTATATATGATGAGGGTATAGTGTTAAGTGATACTAAAGCTTTGTCTAAACTTAATTATCCTAAATTATTTGATGCTATTAGGAAAAAGTCTGACGCTATCTTAGTAGAACTTACTCCTTTAAAAGCTTCTATAGATATTATCAATAATGATAAAGAAGATAGCACTCTGATACAATACGCTAAATCGATGTACTTACCTGATTTTACAGGTACTGACGAGGAGATTATAGAGGCTCTTGAGACATTTCATGCAGCAGAAGAACGTAGAGCTTTAATGCTTACTGAGGTATTATCTAACAAGGAATTCTACTCTAAAGAGCTAGAGTCTTTCTTATACGGCCTTGGTATAGTGACTAATAGGGATGCTCTTGATCTTGACTATAACGAAGTACTAGAGAAGGATGAGGAGACCGGTGAGGAATTATCTACGATGGCTTCTTGGAATGACGTCATGTTCAAGTATGATGCTAGGGATAATGTAGCTGCTAATATAAAATTATTACTATCTGTATTACCTAGTTCATTTGAAATGAATGAGGTTACAGGGTTTAATACTTTCGAAGACTTCTCTACAATGTGGAGTAGGGTAATGTTTGACCTGCAAGGTAGAAACAGTACTGCTAAAGAGATGTTAGAAGTTATAGAGAGTAAAGCAATCGCTTCACCTGCTTATGCACACCTTGCACAGGCGTTGAGAAATGATATTACTTTACATACACAATTCTATAGAACCTTTGATAAAACTATCAATTCTTATGTAAAGGCAATAGTAGATAAAGAGGACTCGTTTAGCGATAATAGTGATTATATAACTAAGTTAAGATTTATAGATGCCAATATATATGGTTCTGTTAAGTCTAAACTTAATAAATGGAATAGTACATTCCTGTTATCTTCTCCTATGTTTAAAAGAAAGATAGGTAAAGTAGCTACTCCAGATACAGAGGCATTTGATAGGAACGCTGATATTATAAAAGCACAGATATCTTCCTTTAGAAAGAAAGTTAAATACGGCACTATAAATCCTATGAAAGATGTGCCCGAACTTAAAAAGAATTTAATTAAGTCTTTAGGTAAACTAGGTATAAGTATTAAACAAACTGAATTAGATGCTGCTTTAGCCTTCTTGTCTGAGAATCCTATAGACGGTCTAAACAAATTTTCACAGGAAGTCTTAAATATCTTTTCAAAATCTAGTCCAATTAGGTCGTTTCTAGCTAATCCTACAAATACATACGCTAAGGAAGGGTTACATAAGTATAATATACTTAAAAATTCTATTGTATATAAGAACTTGGCTACACTGCTTACTAATAGCATGAAGTCTGACTTAGGTTTCTCAATGATAGGTGCCGAAGGTAATATGTATCATGCAGTATCACAGAATACTTACGAGTCAGATGTAATTAAGAAATTGAAGCAAGATGATAGTAGTTTACTAGAAGATAGACTAGCTGCAGTATATAATAAGAATTCTAGAATATTACAAGCCTTAGCTAATGACCCTGAGTTCAGAGCTAGGTTTGGGGTTAAAGCACTATCTGCTTTCTCTATAACAGAGAATGACGCAGGCAGGGAGTTTCAGAATATAACTGAAGCTGAGGAATACCTGTTGCGTATCAATGCAATGGTTAACGGTTATATCCTATTTCCTACTCCTGCTGATAGAAAGTTTACTCACTTCTTTGAAGGGCTTGATACTATAAAGGCTACACTAGATGAGAACGGGAATATATCTTTGGATACAGCTAGTGAGTTTATACCTTATCTAGATGATGAGATTAATAGGGTTAACTTAACAAGGAAACAGATTAAAGATGCTATAGCAGGTAAGACAGTTAATTTAGTAGAGGATCTACATTATGAGACTGTATATAAGGGCTATAAAGTAGGCAAAGGAGATGTAGTATTAATAGATAATTATATTGCCCCAGTAGGTACTAAGCTAACGCAGCCTGCTAGACTAGTTAAGCGTAAAGGAAAGTTTGTAGGCAATGGCACACAGTTTACTCATTTCAGGGGTTACAAGACTAATGTTAATAAAGCTGAGTTTATACGAGGTATATTAACTGACAGATTAAATGAAGAGCTGGCCACTGCATCTAAGTTAGGTATTATAGACAATGATGGTAATAATAAGATCATAGATCCTGCTATTATCAAACAATACCAAGGAGTTGACAGGGCTAATACTACTATGGAATCTACAGCAGTTAAGTTACTATTGTTAGATAACATGATGAATAGTATAATGTCATCTGTAGAGATGCATAAGCTGTTTATAGGTGATCCTGCACAGTTTGTTACTTCAGAGACATTACTTAAACGTATACCTTTGTATACATCAACCGGTGACAATACTAGGAATGATTTCCCTGCAGAATATTTTAAAGGTGATAATCTAATACATTCTAAGCAATATACAACTAGTACACTTAATGATGTTTATTTCAGGAGTAAAGTATATGAGCCTCTAGTAAAAGCACATGCTAAGTTCTATGTAGATAATGGTTTATTTGATAATATAGAAGATGCTACTAAACAAGCTGAGATTAAATTAGCTTCATTCAAGAATGCTAACAGTACAGATGGACAGACTCTATTAACACCAGAGATGTATAGGGCTATACTGGTTAAGATGGGCATGTTTACTACAGAGATAGAGGATGCTTTCAACATAATGATGGATGAGGACGATAACCTTACACCTGAAGAATTTGAGAAAGTATCTGGAGTATTCTTACAGCCTTTGAAGATGTTGTATTTGAATACTAAGACTACAGGGCTACAGTCATATACTATAATAGATAAGATGTCTATGGCAGTGTTGTTTCCTAAAATGATTAAGGACACTCAATTAGAGGAAGTTCTTAAGAATATGAGGAATAGTGGTGTAGATCAACTTAAGTTCAAATCAGCACAGAAGGTAGGTAATGTATTACCCGGTGAGTTTTATTCTACAGGGTATGGTACTGAGGTAGTTAATTCTTTATCTAGTACTACTAGGGTAAAACAAGACTTTGAATACCTTAGATTCCAAATGGATACTTCACCTCACAATGGTGGTCTTAATTTAGTAGGTACACAGTTTAAGAAAGTAGGAATATCAAATGTTTCATTAAATAAGAAGTATAGTAATGGCGAGTACGGCAGGGATTTAGTAAATAGGATACACAATTCCATTAACTCTTTATCAGAAAGAGGTAGTAATGACTTCAAGATAGAGATGGGGTTCTCTAATGACCTAACACTTAATGATAGGGGTGCATTCATTGACAAGCTGAAGAACGAGGCTAAGAAAGCAGGTATGTCTATAGACGAGGTAGAGAGTTTTAAACTTAGCGAAGACGGTAATAAGTTCTACTTAGAGTTAGATGCTAGGCCAGGTAATAGGAAGTGGGTACAGTCTAGGCTGTTATCTATGATTAAGAAGTCTGTAGTGGACTTAAGGTTACCAGGTGGTATGTTTATACAGATGTCTGACGTAGGACTAAGGTCGGCATACTTCGATGATAGTCTTAAGGTAGATTATGAAGAAGGTTATATAGAGGCTAAGGTTTCTATGAACATGTTTAAGGATGTTATACCAGAGTTTAGTTCTAAAACACACGGTGAGAGAGTAGCTTGGTTAAGTAAGAATCCTGAATATACTGCTATAACTTATAGAATACCTACTCAGGGTATGAACTCAGAGTATGTTATAAAGATAGTAGACTTCCTTGAGGCAGAGATAGGAGATGTGATAGTACTAGCAGGAGAAGGACCGACCATTGGTGGGTTTGACTTTGATATTGATAAACTATATATGCTTAGGCCTCATTATACTATGAGAGGTAAGACTGTACAGTATATGGATGATAACAATTCTGACGAGAAAGATAGATATATCAAATGGATATGGCAAAGATCTGATAGGGGTGAGACAGGTGTTATTAAATATCTTAAGAATGCTGAAGTACAGAAAATTAAAGATTTCTATAAGAGGAAACAGGAAACTGCTAATTTTGTAGAGTATACTAGATTACAAGCTAGTTTAGACCATACCTCAAGCATCTACTCTAAGGAGTTTAAAGATGCCCCTGAGAGTTTTAAATTGTCTGAGACAGGCAAGGATATGAACGAAGCCTTTAAGCTAAGTGAGAGGGCCTTTAAGGACCTTACAAAGCCTGTTAAAGATATATTCTTTGAAGAAGAGAATGCATTGTATTTCAAAGGCCTGCATGGTGCTCCTAAAGCACTGGCATATATGAATTTTGCTATAGAGTTAGCTGCTAGGGATGATATATCTAAGAAAGATAAAAGTGTCTTAGGTGTGTTAGAGTTGTCTTATGCTAATATAATAGAGTACTACGGATTTAAAAGAGAAGATATAGAAGCATTTAAAAAAGCAGCCGTAGCGAAAGCAAAGGAGACTAAGAAATTATCTTGGGAAGAGTTCAGGGCTAACAAGGCGGAGCGTAATGAGGATAACTATGTTGAGAAGGACGCTAAGATTAAGGAAGCAGAGTTGTACGCAGTTACACAGATAGCTGAGACACAAGGTTTACCAAGTCTTAGTGATTTTGAAACTTGGGATATAGAAGATCAGAATGTTAGAAAGGCTTTAGAAAATAGGCTTATTAAAGACTATATGACTATCTACTTAGATGATCATCAGATTGCTTTTAGAACACAGCCTTTAGAGTACGGTACTAACCAAATGGCAGCATTATCAGCAGAGATAGCAGATCTTGAAGGTACTATAGCTAAATTTGCTAGTTCTCCTTTAGGTACGCTTACTCCTAGTTATCACGTTGATGTTAAGTCTAAGTATAGCCTGGGTATGAACCTAGGTAAATATGCTTTAGCAAGTGCACATTATAATCTAGGACAATTACTTGATATACACCTACCCGTATACTTAGGAATAGGTAATTTTAAAAAGGTTGACGGTGTTATGGTAACTGATTTATCTCAGATATACGGAGAGGCAGAGGTGTTGATGGACGGTACTATGACTAAGATGCCTATATCAGAATGGTACTCAGCATTGATTGATGGTCACGTTGACTTAGCTACTAATCCTTTTATAACACACCTTAATCTTACTGACTATACTGCTAATACAGCTTCATTGCTAGTTAGGGCAGGTGTAGGATTAAATACTTTCAAGTTCTTATCTCAACCAGCTTTAAAACAAATATCAGAATTAGCACCTTACACTAAAACAGAGATAGGTAAGAAAGTAAGTGACCCTAAGGGTGAAGTACTTAATTACTACTTAGATGCTTTGTCTAAGGCTGTGTCAGATAGTGGTAATACCAGTGGACTTATATCACACCTACTTACTTTAGGCAAAGACTACCCTATTACTACTGAGGAGATAAACGCTGTATTCGATAGTAAGACTTTGATGAACGATATTAAAGCTGCTGATAACAGAATGCAGGATGCAGAATTCTTGACTAGGCAGATAATGGCAATACATGCTTTTAGCTTTATAGATGAGCAGGCAAATGCACTTAAGGATGCAGTACTAACTAGTAGAGTTGACACTAAGAAGTATGGTAATGATATTACTTCTATACTAGTATTTAATAAACGTATCAGGGAGGCCCAAGTAGCAGAGAAGAATGGTGCGGGTATTGTTAATTACAGCAGGCTTTATGAAGAGACGTTCCTTAAAGGTTACACAGAGTACGGTGTTGGAATGTCTTTAGAAGCACTTAAACATGTGCTTATAGAGGCTACACCGGCTTACGCATCGCTCATAACAGAAGTGTTACAGAACACTAACAGATTTACTAAAATGAATTCCGCTGATGTAAGTAGGATTAATAATGACGTACAGGCTGTAGTATATAGCGAATTCTTTGCTAAGTACTATAATAAGAAAGAAGACGGTACTGTAGGTATCTCAGAGAAGAAGAAGAGAGATCTTATAATAGGAGATAACAGTATCCCTACTAAGATATTTAAGATACAAGGTGGTGAGTACTTAGCAGAGTTAGAGAATAATAGTTTGATTCAAGCTTTTATACCTGACTTCAGTGTTGAGAAGACTCCCCATACTTTAAAGATAGCAAAAGACGAAAGTAAACAGACTAAGAGTAAGCTTAAGAGAGCTTGGGAGGATATGTACTTGAGTGAGAATGAAGCTGTAAGACAACTTGCAATAGACTTATTTGAATATTCTTATATAACCTCAGGGTTTAAACAACATGCTTATTCATTCTTTAGTCTCATACCTGATGCTATGTTATTGGATTCTGGTTATAACTCATTTATTGGGTCCAGATTAAAGGATTACCAAGATGCTGGTATGCTACTAGATCCTGAGTTTATGGATGAGGTATACTTAAATAACTGGAATAATGATGCGTTAGTACCTATAATAAAGTCTGAGAGATTGGCTAGTATGGGTATATCACAGGATTATACAAATATAGGTATACTTACTACAGTAGATGATAGGTTTAAATTAGGTAAGAGTAAGAGTGGTGATACTATATATAAGAAGTATATAAAGACTGAGGATGGTACGGTATATAAATATGCTGGTCTAGCTACTTTTGCGAATGAAAATGTTGAGGCAGTATACTATGCTGTGGATAAGAAGGGTTTCTATAAAAGTACTAACAGATTAATGGAGTACTGGCAAGGTAGTACGATGTTCGCTTCTAATAAAGTATTTTCTAAGAAAGAGGATAAGAATATAAAGTACTTCTTGAATGATGAGAATATAGGGGGTCTTTTATCTGCCAAGGATACTAACGGTGATAAAGTTATACCTAGTTTCATATCATTTAAACAAGCAGATAATAGTATCAGCGTAGATGATATAGCAACATTTAAGGATAAGAGAGCTGAGGAAGTAGCTGCGTTAGCGTCTAGCGAACTCTCAATTAATGATCCTATGAAGAATGCATACCAACCTACAGTTAATGCTGATTCATATGCTGAAGGGTTAGAGTTTTCTATTACTAACCCAACGCATACTAACCCTAGGTCTAGGGAAGCATGGTCTGGTAGGACGTGGACACCTAGTCAAGAGAAAGTAAGGAAGTATTTTGATAGTGGTATACAGTATAAGGGTAATCACTACATGGATGCAGAACAGGCATTTCATGCTGAAGTAGCTGCTTATGTTAAGGAGAAGGGTTTGAAGAGTAAGCCTAGCAATAAAGTTCTACACAAGATAATGGTAGGGGTTATTGAGGCTAAACTTACACAGTACCCAGGACTTACAGCCGCTATAGGTAAAAGGGGTGGTTTAAACTATTTAGCTACATTGAGACATCAACCTACTAAACGTAATAGTTACTGGGAGACTGGTGGTAAGGATGGGTTCTTACAGGCCTTTAGAGAGGCTTATACTAAAGTGGCTAAGGCGAGTCCTGAAGGACATACACTACAGTCTGGTGGTGCACTAGGGTATGATACTGCTTGGGGTATACAGGGTAAGAAGTATGGCCTTAAGAATATAGTACACTGGTGGTTGCCAGGTAAGGCTGCTAAACCTACTATGGCTAACACAGAGCTTAAGAATAAAGAGGTTATAGAGGAAGGTAAGAAAAGGGTTACTAAAGCATTCAAAGCAATGTTTGGTAAAGGCCCTAAGACTATCAACAATGAACTACTTATACGCGATTGGGCACAGGTATACTATTCTGATGCAGTTTATGCTGTAGCTGAGATAGGGATGCCAGGAGACTATTGGAAACATGATTCTAATAAACCTGCTAATGAACGTAGGAAGTTAGCTAAACAAGCAGTACAGGGTGGTACAGGCTATGCAGTAGAGATGGCTATACAACTTACTAAACCAGTATATGTGTTTAATCAACATAAATCTGATAACTTTGACATAGGTTGGTATACTTGGGATAAGTCTGAGAATAAGTTTGTAAGCATTCCTACTCCTAAGTTAACCATTAACTTTGCTGGTATAGGTAGCAGGCAGATTACTAAAGAAGGTGAAGCTGCTATTGAAGCAGTTTATAAAGAATCCTTTGGCGATACCGTTGAGAAGGAAACAATGAGTAGCGATAACTTACATGAAGAACACAAAAGTTTTAAGAATAATGATGAACTAGAAGCTGCTTTATCTCAAGATTCTATAGCGCAAGTAGGTGTTATAGATAGAGAGCAAACAAGGTTACTTAAATTTATTAAAGACATTGAAAATTCTAATTCAGGTAGTAGTGTGCTATTAACTAGATATCCTGAGAAACCTACAGGTTCTCTTACTAAACAAGAGAGAGACGAGTTAAGCATGTATATGGCCAATGATACTAATACTTTTATTATACCTGATTCTATTCTTAATATACCATTTGTAGAGTATCTTAATGAGTCAGGTAGGGGTTATACCATATACTATACTGGTAAGGGTATGAAACTACAGGAGTATGTTAATAAGAAGGTTAAAAAAGCTGAGACACAGTTTACTAAAGAAAGTGAGACTAATACTGAGAAAGTAGTTCTATCCACTAAAGAGAGTCCATTGAATATATATACAGACGGTTCTGATATAAAAGGTACCGGTAAGATTGGTTATGGCGTTTGGTTTGAGTATAATGGTAAAGAATATGCTAAGAGTGGTGTAGAGAGTGTTGAAGAGTTTCAGAGTAGGTTTAATATGAAGGATAAAGTATCTAACCCCACTATGGAGTTACTAGGTACTGTAGAGGCTTTAAAATCATTTGCTAATAAACGAGAGCATTTACAAATACACATGGACTATGAGGGAGTTATTAAGTGGTTCTCTGGCGAGTTTAAAGCTAAGAAACCCTATATAAAAGCACTCCTAGAGGAAGGTAAGAAATATAAACAATCTATAGAGGATGCCGGTGGTAGTGTTAAATTCCAGTGGGTCAAGGGGCATGCTGGTATAGCAGGTAATGAAGCTGTAGATGCTGTAGCTAAGCATAGGGAAACTTATGATACACTACAGAAAGTATACGACGACAATACTGTAGATTCACTTACACCGCTTGAAGAAGAAGGCGAAGATATCAATAATAAATGTAATTAATAATACTATGAAAAAGATGAGTAAAAGTAAAGGTCAAGGCAAAGGTCCTCATAAAAGTAAAGGGATGTGTAAGAATGCCAATAAAATACCAGGTAGGGCTATCAAGTACAAGTGCGGTGGCAAAACTAAATAAGCTTATTTAAAGCACTATAATTTTAAAAATAAGTAAATATACCAGTTAACGGGGGTAATGCTCTTAAATCGCCTTATATGGCCTCCTAGGGGTATCCTCCGTAACTAATTAAACATATCATTATGGCAACATGTCCAAGCTCGGGTAATAAGAGCTTTGAAAAGCTAAAAGAAGTAGTAGGTGAAAATACTGCTTACGCATTGTGGAATAGGAATAATGGCCATCCTTTAGAGGAGACTCCTAGCGGGGAAACTAGTGTACTTTATAGACAGTTATATACTGTATATAGGAACAAGGATGCTGCTCTTAGGGCTAAGGCTAACATATATACTGACCAGTATTTGGAAAGTAATAATTGGCTAGCTACAGGTATAGAACCTGTATTCGACAATGTAGAAAAAGAAATGACCTTACAACCTAATAATCCTACCAACAGAGAGTATCGTAGGAATGTTAAGGGTGAGGAATTAGATAGTTATACTAACGATGCTGTACTGGAGGGAAAGCTAGTTGGTTTTTTAGAGGGTTTGAATGTAACTACAGAATTTAAAGACGATTTAAAAGAAGGTAGTACATACGATGCTGAGACGTTATCTGACTTACTATATAAAACTGTACAAGTAAAGAAGGGTGCAGATATAAAGGACTTCGCTAAGGAGGCTGCTTATATGGCGTATTCTTTTTTAGGTAGGAAGAATAAGATTAGGACTGACCTAATTCATTCTATAGAGAACTTACCAACTTACGGCAGGGTATATCAAGAGTATGCAGATAAAATGCCTGGTTATCACCCAGCTAAGATTAAAGAGTTGATTGTAGTTGATTTTCTAGCAGATGCTATTATGAACAACTATAAAGCACCTAAACAGAGTTACCTTAAAAGAGACCCTGAGTATTGGGGTATTACAGGTAAGTATGCTATAGTTAAAAGGCTTAAGTATCAGTTGATGAAGTTTAAGTTCTTTATACAAAAAGTACTGAATAGTAGTAGGTTGGCTAATGAAGAGGTTAACGAACTACTTAGTGATATTGCTAATGATATACTTACTAAGAATTATAATAAGTTTAATAGTGCTTTAAATGAGGAAGAGCAGCTTACTAACTATGAGGATACAGTAGCTAGGGATGCAGAGGCTTTAAGGCTTACTGAGTTTGTACAGGGACTAGGTGGTATATTGACCGGTAGCCTGTCTGTAAGGAAGTACGGTACTTTATACAGGGATATAGAGAAGGAAGAGCTGCATGACTTAGACTTTAGTTTACCTGCTGAATTAGTAAGTAAAGAGATGGAGGAAGCAATGAGTGGCATAGAATTACCTATTAATTTCTTTGCACTTACTGAAGAGGAGCAGGACAAGGCTTATGATAATGCTGTTACTAAGGCGATGAGTAAGGTTCAGGACAAGATAACTGAATTCCCAATTATACAGAAACTTATTAAACAATATCCTACTGCTTATATTGCTAACCACTTCGCTGGCTTGAAACCTGGTGAGTATACTGTTACATTGAACATAAACGATATAATGGTAGACTTATTCTTTGTTACAGATACTGCAGATAGTTTAGGCAATAACAACTTCCAGAAGTGGCAGAAGATATTCAAAGCTAAATTAAAGATGGGTAGAGCTAAAGACTTAAAAGACTTTGCTAATTTCATACCCTACTTTATTAATCCTGGCGACCTCGTAGCACAAGACTCAGGGTATAGACACTTCTCATTCAAGGATAAACAAAAGAGGGATGCTGAAGCAATAGCCAAGAAGACTAATGAGAGACAAGCTAGGCTACTGAAGTCTGCTTTACCTTTTGTAACAGAAGTAATATATGACGATACTATACCACAGATAGGTATACTAGAAGCAGGGGGTACTACAATACGTATTAACCCTACTAAAATGAAGGACGATACTCTAGTACATGAGTACGGTCACTTACTTATAGACTTAATGGGCGGTATGGGTAATTCCTTTATAGCTGAAGGTAGGAAACAGTTAATAGGCTCTGAGGCTGAAAGAATAGTTAAAGAGAAGTATGCTGATTTAGAAGGTACCGAGAAGTTTGATAAGGAGGTTGTTGCTACTGCTATAGGCATGGAGGCTTCTGCTATATTTAAGGAGCAGGTTAGAAGTGAAAGAGATGGTGTTGTTACTAAGTTTGCAAAGTGGTTACTTAAGTTCTTTAGAGACATTAAGGGCCTTACAGGCATAAGTAGGAATAATGCAAAAATACTAGCACAGAAGTTGACTTCAGGTAAACCTATTAATACTGATAAATTGACTGGCCAAGTATCTGACTATGCACAGGAGGCTAGGGACAACATGAAGACACTACCACCTGAAGAGGAGATAGAGGTAGTTAAAGACTACAGCAAAAAGTTTGCACTCACTTCAGACGAGAAAGATTACGTATTCTCTGAGACAGGGCAGCGTATGGACCGTACTTCTAACTTCTTAGGTAGGGAGGATATAGGATTAAGTATGACTGACGAGGAGGCTAGTGCTGATCCAGTACAAGAGTGGCAGCCTATAGGTACGTTTGTACACCAGCAGGCCGAGAATATAGCTAATAATGTAATGGAGATTACTTCTACAGATCCTAATATACATATGACTCCTGAAGCTTTTACGCAGTTACAGAAGATCGTAGAGGAACTGTACTCAGACTACTATATAGCACCTGAGGTTAAGATAGGTGATCCTAATATCAATGTAGCTGGTACTATGGATGTATACGCCATTCATAAGAAAACCGGTGAAAGGGTTATATTTGACTATAAAACTAAAAAGAAATGGGCTAAGGATAAAACTACTGGGGAACAGGTATACGGTGGGTTTAGATTCTATGATGTACCATTTGCAGGTAAGAAGTACTCACAGCATGCTAAGAATGCAGCACAGTTAGGCTTGTATAAGAAAATGATGCAAAGAACACTGGGTCTTACTATAGATAGATTAGTTGTTATACCTTTGGTGTTAGACTATGATGTATCGGGAGACCAGTACACTGTTAAGAGTGTAGAACTGGAGCAGGAATATGCCGATGGTGAAATACAGATGTCACCTCTTAATAAGATTAACGATATCTATGAGAATAAGGCAGAAGAGGAAAGAATTAAGAAGAAGTTCTCAGAAGAGAATAAAGAAGGAGCTGAACTTAGTGAGGATGAGTTACAGCGTAGAATAGCTGCTGCTAGGCGTATGCATAAGGCTAAAAAGATGGAGAACCCATTGAGTTCTAAGCGTATTGATAGTATCAAGATTATCATATCTCGTATTGCCAGAGGTAAAGCTACTAAAAGAGCTGGTGAGGAACAAATACTAGCTGCTTTACTAGATGTGATGCTAGATGAAGAGACTAGCGATGAGGATGCTTTAACTAGGTTCTTATATAACGCTGTTAATACTATTAAGGATATACATACCAGGATGAAAGCACTTGAAGCACGTGAGGCTGATGGTGATACACAGGCATTTACTCTAGAAGAGTTACACAGGTGGTATATACAACTAGAAGCTTATGGGTTGCTAGATGAGTTTGTTACTATGATAGGTAATGAAGTCTTGAATAGTAAAGATAAAGAAACTAAAAGGGATATAGAATATTTAAAAGGTGTTTTAGACGATACTATTAAACAGCGTAATGCGATAATGTATAAGTTCGAGAATAAGGGTAAGGAATTACTTACTTCAGATTTAGCACCTTATATGACTCGTATTAAAGAGACTATAATTGAAGAGGCAGGTAAGAGGTGGCTTGCAGATAATATAGATAAGCAGAAGTCTATGAAAGAGGCTGAATGGAAGGCTGAGATGAACGCATATGTAGACGCAGCTGTTGAAGCTGACCAGGATGAGATAATGCGTAGAACTAAGGCTGAGCTTATGCTACAAATGAAAGAAGCTACACATGGGGATATATCATCCCTAGAGAGATGGCTAGAATCACCTGTAAACTCTAATGACCCTCTAGTTGCTTCAATGATTAGTAGGATTACTGTAGCTTACCACAGGATTAGAAAGGAAGCTAAAGAGATAGAAAGGGAATTAGTTACACTTGTACAAGGTCTAGAAGAGCATTACAATTATAATACTAATATGAATCCACAAGATCTGTATGATTTCATGTTAGAGCATGTTGATGGCGAGGCTAATGGTTACTTACTTACTAAGTTTAGTGGTAAGCTTATAACTACTATGTACAGGATGTTAGATGGTACTAAATCTATGCCTGCTAAGAAGAAGTTTAAGGCTAGGGAGAAATGGTTTGACGAGAATATGCCTTTAGAGATAAACGATCTAGCCGACGCTTTTAACGGGTACTTAGATGAATTGGTTAAGTCCGGAGATTTAAGTAAGGATGAGTTAGAACTTGTTAAAAGTGGTTACAACGTCAGGAAGGGGTATTATAAGCCCGTAGCTTCAGTAACTGCCCACGGTAACATACTAGTAAGTAACTGGTTGGATGACCATAAAATGGACTACAGAGAGCCTGCAGCGAAGTGGGTTACAGATGAGTATAGGGAGTTAGAAAAGATACTTCAAGATGAGAATGACCCTAGAACTAAATTTTACAATAAAATAACAGAGTTAACAGCTAAATTAGATAATGTGTTACCTCAGGATTCTAGACTGTATGGTCAATTACCTTTTGTAATTAAATCTGGAAGGGAGAGACAATTAGCAGGGGAGTCACTAGGTTCTATAGCTAAGAATAAGACTGCTGAAACATTTAGAGTAGCTGCAGATGATATAGGTAGACAAGCTCCTATTGCCACTAGTATAACAGATGAATCAGATAATGAGATTGACCTATTACCTACTTACTTTAAACGCAAACATAAGAGTTATAGTGTGGCTGACCAGTCATTTGACTTAGGTACTATATTCTCTAAATGGACTAAGATGGCTATTCACTATAGAGAAATGGGGGAAATACAGCCTCAGATAGAAGCTACTAGAACATTTTTAAAAGAGCGTAAATATGCTGTTACTGACAAGAAAGGTAATAGACTTATGAAGACTATGGATGCTTTAGGTAGTATAGAATTGGCCCAAGAGAATAAGAATAGCATGATACTCAACCAGTTTGAAGATTATGTAAAGACTTTAGTATATGGGCAAGGTACTATAGACGAAGGTGATATAACTATACTAGGTATTACTGTAGACAAGGCTAAGGCTCTAGGTGCGTTATCTAAATATACAGCCTTAAGTTTATTAGGTGTGAATGTACAGCAAGCTATAAATAACGTTAACTTCGGTGAGATTAGTAATATTATAGAAGGTTGGGCTGGTGAACATTTTGAACTAAAAGATTTACATAAATCCTCTAAAGTATACTGGGAGAATTTCATGCCTATTATAGGCGATATAGGGAGTAGGAAACCTGAGGGCTTTATAAGTTTGATGGTTGAAGAGTTTGACCCACTGAGTGATCCGGATTCTACTACTATGAGAAAGAGTACTGTATTCTCTCAATTGATGAAAAGTAGTTCTTTATTCTTTCTATCACACGCTGGTGAACACTTTATGCAGGTTAGGGTTATGATGGCTATGCTTAACAAAGTTAATGCATACGACAAGGAAGGTAAGGTTATAGGTACTATGCTAGATATGTATACTAAGCATTGGGCTGATACAGGCAAGTATGGGTTACCTGAAGAAGTAGATATACAGAAATCAGCTTGGTCTGCGGACGAAAGGTCTTTGTTTTCTGAGAGAGTTAAGTTTGTATTAGGTGGTATACATGGTGAATATTCTCCTACTGGAGTAAATGCTATACAGCGTTATACGCTAGGTAAAATGGCTATTATGTTTAGGAAATTTATAGTACCTGGTTTTGTAAAAAGATTTGGTAAGAAGAAGTTTAATCAACGTGGTAGTACATTTACAGACGGTTATTATAGAGTAGGATATGATTTCTTATCTCAGCTATATAAGGAGACTAGAACTATGGGATTTGAAGCAGCTTCTCAAGAATGGTATAAGATGAATATAAGGGAAAGAGCAGCACTTAGGAGAATGACTGCTGAAGTAACTTTCTTTGCTATATTAACCATATTATTTGCAGCGTTAACTCAAGTAGCTGGAGATATAGACAGGGACCATGATGAATTATTATACCAACTAAACAATATGGCTAGATATGTAGCATTAAGGTCTTCACAGGAATTGGTTTTCTTTGTAAGCCCTATGGATGCTATGAGTATTTTAAGGTCACCAGCAGCTTCTATTAGCTCTATAGAGAACAGTGCTAAACTTATTAAAAGGATAGCAACATTTAATGCTTTTGAGAAGTATGAGACGCCTGATTTATACACATACAAGATAGAGAAAGATCTGATTAACCTACTCCCTGTAATACGACAGGCATATAGATTACAGAATGTGGATGGAGTTATAGATATGATGACTATGTAAAATCATCAGCGTAGTCCAACTGTACTACGAAGGGCTTTAGTTTTAAAAGCTTATATAATTAAACAAATAAAGGGACACTAATTAAAGTGCCCCTTTTTTTATGCTTAAGAATTAGCGATACTAGTATTC
>Ga0190315_1000594_pt1 | contig 17352 bp, 11 predicted proteins | sample 48701101_MG_FD_161673 | JGI IMG/M metagenome (GOLD analysis project Ga0190315, IMG submission 161673) | Hydrothermal vent sediment bacterial communities from Southern Trench, Guaymas Basin, Mexico - 4870-11-0-1_MG | ecosystem: Environmental > Aquatic > Marine > Hydrothermal vents > Sediment ...
TATTTTTTCTTCTAGAAATATACACTGTTACGTTTCTGAAAACTAAATAGACAATATCATGTTTCTTTAGATCTTCAAAGTATCAAGGATGTTTTGATTGTAAACAAATTTAGGATTTTATCCACAAATCTGTCCACAAATTACCAATCAATAAGCAAATTCACAAACATTTTTATATTCACAGGTTTTACAAAACATGCCTGGTTTTGCGGGAAACAGCCCACTGTTAATACTATCCATTACGGGCATGATTTTTTCGTTAATGTCCTTTTGTAGATTATCTATATACCTTTGATCTGGTGAAAAGGAAACATCTAGTAGATTATCAACAAAAAACAGACCGATTTCCGTAGGTATTATATTGAACTTTTGGATTGATGCCAAGGAATAAATTTTCAATTGAAGATTTTTCTTTACTTCCTTTAGATCATGAATCCTACCAGTTTTGTAATCAATCATCTTGTATGATGTACCATTCTTGTCAATTCTGTCTATTTTGCCAGTAATAACTATGCCTTTAGAAAGTGTCTTAAAGTTTTCTTCAAGCAAAATAGGAGTTTCAGTTTTCTTGTAAATCTTTTCATAATAACTCTTTATGCTTGATTTGGCCTTATCCTTATAGCTTTTTGCTTCCTCGAGTGTCTCGAAAGGTGAAATGCTCCACTGATTATCAATAATATTATATGCAATTTCAAGTTCCAACAAATATTTTTGGTCTCGCAAATTTTTATACATTTGATGTAGGACGTTATGAATAATGCTTCCATAAAGCAAAGGGATAGATGGCTTGGTAGGAATTTTAAGGATGTATCGGAGTTTGAACTTGTAGGGACAACTCTTATATGTGTTTAATTGGGAATACGAAAGACTCTGATTATTAATTTTCCAAAGAGCCTTTTGATTTTCAAGGTTGTCAAGTTCCTGTGCTCTAATTCTTTCTAATTCATTGATAAAAAAAGTTTTAACATTTTGAGACTTTGGGTTCAATTGATCTTTAATTTCTAGTCCAATTTCAGATAGAAATCTGCTGGGTTTCTTTTTTCGTTTGTTGCCTTCAATGTTTAATGGGTAAGTTATATACAAATTGTTTTTGGCCCTGGTAACCGCTACATAAAAAAGCCTTCTCTCTTCCTCGAGATGGAAGTCTTTACTTGATTGATTTTCATTTGCAAGTTTTTCTGGCATTTTGATAAGTTGCGAATAATTAGGTGACGGGAATCTTCTGTCTGTAATGGCGGGGATGAAAACAGTATCAAACTCTAGTCCCTTAGCCTTGTGGACGGTCATAATTTTTACGGCATCTGTGTAGGTATATTCTTCAATGTCATCGGCGGATTGATCGGTTGCCCGAATAGTTTCGATGTATCTTAAAAGTTCTTCAATATTTTGGGTATCGAATTTTCTTTCAAAATCTTCTACAAGCTTGATATATTTGTTAATATTATTTATCTGCATTTGGGTTTGTAGATTTTCATTCTTTACAAGGTGTTCCGGAATATTTAGTTCGGTGAGGAAATCAATGATTACTCTTTCAATTGAGTGTCCATCTGACGAGTTTATCATTCCCTGTGCTAGGGCTCTGAAAATATGGGAAATAGTTGAGATGGTTTTGTCTCGAAGATTCAACTTATTGATGTTTTCCATAACCACTGGTGCTTTTTCAATTTTCCCCAATTTTAACCCGAGATTGTCTTCTAACCAAAGTGACAGGGAAAGTTTGCTATATTTTGCTTTGCTTATTATTAGTTTAAAATCTCTAATATTTATGTTAACAAAATCATTCCTTAATAAAAAAATAAGAGCCAAATCATCAAGTGGGTCAACAATAAATCTAAGGGCGGAGCATAAAAAAAGTATCTCGGGTCTTGTTAAAAGATTTTTTTCGTTAGAAATAGAGTATGGTATTCCTGCGAATGTAAGTATCCTGAGCAACTTGTCCACGTGTCTTAAGCTTCTTGTTAAGATTGCAATGTCTGACAACGAAGTTGGTTTATTTTTTGAAGACTTGGGCGAAAGTAATGGAAACTGCTTGCTCATTACTGGTTTGATTGATAATTCTTCCTTGGAAATTATGAGTTCTGAAACGTTTGGGGAGATGTTTTCGAAGTTTTGTTTAGGTTGAAAACTGGTTCTTTTCAGGATTTCCTGTGTGATGAACACTGCCTCGTCATAATCGCTAAAGGTTTGACAAACACTAATATTGGCTTTACCAGGAATTTGTGAAATTAGTTTTTTACTAATATTGGCTTTTATTTCTAGTCTGTTGGGATTATTTTTTTTAATGCTTTTATACGACAGATCCAGAATTTCCTGTTTTGATCGAAAGTTTTTATTGAGAACATAAATTTTTAAATCCTTATAGTCTTTTTGGAAATTTAATATATTTGATATTGAGGCTCCTCTAAATTTGTAGATACTTTGGTCATCATCACCCACGACCATGATATTTTTATCATCATTCACAAGTAACCTTATAAGTTGATACTGTGCAAAATTAGTGTCTTGGAATTCATCAATTAGGATATATCGAAATTGTTTTCTATATTTCTCTAAAATACTAGGCTGGTTAGTGAAAAGTTTGTAAGTATTAATAATTAAGTCTCCAAAGTCCATCAAGTTGTTTTTAGCCTTTATTATATTAAACTCTTTATAAACCCTAGCCAATTCAAGATTCATTAAGGAATCAATGATTTCTAGTTTGGGTTGATCCAATGCCTCTAATTTTGGATACAGTTTGTAAATATAATTGTCTTCAAATTTGGAAATATCATCCATTTTGGAAATATTGTATATATATTTGCTATTCTTTTTATAAACATTTTTTGTTTTAAGAAACTCTATAAATACCTTTTCATCGAATTTTAGTTTCTTAATTAGTTTTATTGATTTATTTACGGAGAAGTCAATAAAGCTTTCAAAATTTACGAGCTCATCTTGTAGACTACTGATAAACCTTAAGATTGCACTGATGTACTTATATTTATTTGAAGAAGGTTTGTAATAGGAAAAGGACATTTTTGAAATATTTTCCTTGAACAGATGAGCGACCTCTAAAGTTGAAACGAGAGAAAATCCTGGGTCAATACCAATATAAATACCACTTTGCAATAATATTTTCTGACACAGTGAATGGAAGGTTAGAATCCACTCTGAATATTTTCCAACGGGAAGATTTTCATCAACTCTTTGTTGCATTTCTTCGGCAGCTTTGTTTGTAAAGGTTACTGCAAGAATTTCAGAAGTATCAACCTTGTTTTGAGTTATGAGCCTTGAAATTCGCTGAGTAATAACAAATGTTTTACCTGTACCAGCTCCAGCTATCACAAGAGCAGGACCTTTGTTGTGGTTTATCGATAATTTCTGATTAGTGTTTGCTACGGTCAAGGTGTATAAAGATAAATTTACCAATGCATGTAAGAACTTTGTCTACAATCAAAAGAACTTATTGTTTGTCTGTTGATTTAGTATTCTCTGCAAATGTTTTCTCCTTTGTTGTTAATTCTTCCTCTTCTTCTGTTCCTTCGTTAGTTAGTTCTTCGGTTTCCTCTACTTCTTTCTTCTGGAAAGATACCACAGTAACGACCACTTTTTTACGTTCGATTTTGTTAATAGGGGCAACTCCGTCTGGGAATGTAATATTTTCAACTGAGAGGTTGTCGCCGACTTTTTCCAAGTTACTGATATTTAGTTCGAAATAAGATGGAATTAGTTCTGGCTTGCAACTCACTTGAACCTTGTGAATTTCTTGCATTATTACGCCCCATCCGTTTTTAACAGCTGGAGAAATGCCTACTAGTCTTATTGGGATACCTAACCGTACCATCCTGTCTGGTGCCAATGCCATGAAGTTAACGTGAGTAACTTTACCAGAAACGGGATTTCTTGAAAGACTTTTTACGATTACCTGATACTTGTTTTTCGACAAGATTAATTCAAAAGGATTTGCAGTTTCAATGTTTTTCAAAACGATCTTTAAATTATCAAAGTCGATTGATAGGTTTGTGGATTCAATAGACGGTCCGGAGATTACTGCTGGGATCAAATTTTTATTTCTTAAATTTTTACACTTTTTTCCAGTAACAGTTCTCTTCACTGTTGTAACAGTATTGCTCATTTTTGATACGGGATTAAATTAAGATATATTATTCGAAGATTTGGTACAAATTGACTTTACACTACCAACAATGTATTATACACCACGTTAATAAATTAACAAAGACCTTCAGATGCCAAAGAGAACATATCAACCAAACAAAAGGAGAAGGCTCAAAAAGTTTGGATTTCTTAAACGGATGAGATCACTTGCTGGTCGAAATATAATAAAACGAAGAAGGAAAAAATGCAGGTCAGCTTTATCGGTATCCGAGGAAATGAAAACACTTGGGAAAAATTTTTAAGATTCAATGATAAGTAAGAAATATAATATATTTCCTCTGTCAAGTAGGAAGTTGTTTGGGGAGGTAAGAAAAAACGGAAAATCCCTTAATTTGAAATATGGGTTTGCGAAATATTTGAATTCGTTTGGGACTGGGGGAGTGAGTATAACTTTTGTGATTTCCTCAAAGACAATAAAACATGCTGTCGATAGGAATAAGGTTAGGAGACGTCTGAAAGCTTCGTTGGTTGAGGTATATAAAGAGGGATTTTCCTCAAAAAAAGTATTTGCGATGGTCTATTATGTTTACAAAAGACCTGATATACTTCTCTACAGGAAATACAAAGAGGAAATGCATGGTTTGCTAAATAATATTTATTGTAAATAAATGATAGAGTTTTTTAACATAGTTTTAGTTCAACCAATAGCAAATTTTTTTGCAATTTTTTATTCTTTGTCGGGGGGAAGTTTTATATTGGGCATATTTTTAGTGACTTTACTAATAAAGACAATGTTGTTTCCTTTGTATAAATCTCAATACGAGTCAACGAGACGACTTAAAAAGGCGAAACCAAGAATCGACAAAATAAACAAGAAATACAAGGATGATGCACTAAAAAAGCAACAAGAGATATCAAAGGTGTATAAAGAGATAAACTACAAACCACTTGGTTGTTTCCTAAACTTGTTGATTCAAATACCCATGGTTCTTTCTCTCTATGCCGTAATAAAAAATATAGCAAACTCTACAGCTTTACCACTTTATGGATTTGTTTCGAGTTTTTTGGGGATTAATGGTGATTTCAAAGTAGATTTGTATGAGTTTGGAATAGACTTTACTAAAAAGGCAAAAGATTATGTGCCCCAAAATGGATTTAGCAACGGGGGTTATGTATATATCATTGGAATTGTCTTAGTAATTGCGTTGCAAGCTACAAGTGGTTATCAAAGCTTTTCACAAACCAGTATTGATACTAAGGAAAAGGAAAAGAATGAAAAGGATAAAAAGAAAAAGAAGGACGAAGTTCAGGATCCATTATCAGCTTTGATGGGAAATCAGAAAACATTTTTAATTATGAATACAGCATTTATGGCGGTAATGATTGGGAATTTTGCATGGCAGGTCCCACTGGGGTTGTCGGTTTATTGGATAATGCAATCGGCGTTACAGATAGCACAGCAATTCATAGTAAAACTTGTAAGCAAGGAGTCGTAAAATACTGGTCCGTTTTTTGCTATATAAATTAACATTTCAGTGCACATGGACAAGAAGGTTGTAAAAAAGGTTGATGATGTTGTTGGGAAACTACTTGATCTTATTGAGGTACCTTGCAAACTGGATGTAGAGCTGGAAAAAACAGATGATATTAAGCTTATCAATGTGAGAATTAAAAGTGAAGAAGGTCTTCCACTCATTGGGTTTAAGGGACGAACATTAAGGGCTTTACAAACTTTGGTTGTAAATATGCTTCACTTTGAAGATCCTGAATACAGGATCTCTGTTGATGTAAATGATTTCAAGGTTGAACATAGTAATTCATTAAAAGAAAGAGCTTTGTCAGCAATTGAACAGATTAAGAAGGATGGAAAAAAAGTTGACCTTGGCTTGCTTAACTCGTTTGATAGAAGGATAGTTCATATGACTGTAGCTGAGTGCAAAGATTGTGTCACTCAGAGTGTTGGAGTTGGCAGAATGAAAAGAATATTTGTATTAAGCAAAGACGACAAAATGGATGTTGAGAGTGTTTTGGATGACAACAAGGAAATTTTGGACTCATTAGAAAAAGAAACACCTATAGAATAGTGTGAACAAGTTTTTTACAAAAAATTATCATTCCTGATATCGTGGCTCTTGCTCAATTTGTCAATATTTGTTAGTATTAATTATTAATCTAATAATATTTGCTTCTATGGCTATTAGTTTTAGTAAATTTTTCCAGAAGATTAAAAGCAAGAAAATACTAATATTAGTATTGATCTTTTTAGGTGTCGGAATTGTTGGGTTTGTTGTATATATGTCGATTATTTTAGCTAGGGACAACGGAATAAAAATTGATTCCTCAATGATCACAAATGTAACTGACTCGTCATTCACTGTTGTTTGGCAAACATCCGAAGAATGTGTTGGTAGTGTGCTTTTATCAGAACGTGGAGACAATTTTGGTATTGTTGATATCTATAACAAAAAGGTGAAGACTTTCTATGATGATAGAGATATAGTAGAAATTGGGAACAATGAATATGAACGTAAAAGTGGCGAAGAGATCAAAAGGAGATATACACATCATGTAACGATCAAGGGACTTGATTCAGGTAACACGTACTATTTTCGGATAATGAATGGTGTATCAATTAAAGAGTTGGAGCTGAGTAATATAGTTACATTGGAAGTATCTGGGACAATGTTGGAACCTGATGTAATGTACGCTTCTGTTTTTGATAACGAAGGTAAAACCTTTGGAGATGACTCGGTAATTATTGTTTACGCAAAAAAAATGCAGGAAGTATTGCCTATCAGTGCTTACACAAATTCAAATGGAACTTTTACACTGGATGTTTCTATGGTGCGAGATATAGATGGTGGAGTAATTGGTCCAATGGATGATTATAAGGAGCAAATATTTGTTTGGAGTAAATTCGGAGAATTAATAAAAGTTGTTGATAGTAATTACGATCAACCAGTAGGTTCAAAAGATCGTCCTGGTGAAAGGTTGCAATATGGCCTAGACGCAGAAACATATAACGTGATGAATAAGAGCTGGATAAGTGAAAAGCTTGTATCCAAGGTGTATGCGGGTGCTGCGGCTCCTGCGTGTTCAGCAGGTGATAGTACTGATCAAGTGTATGGAGATTGTTGCGGTGGTGGTAAGGCGAGAGAGATACGAAGATGTGTAGATGTCACAACTGGGACATATTATTATCATTTCAGTGATTGTGTTCATGATGCGCCACAATGCAATGGTGGTGAAACTGGAGAGAAAAATGGAAGTAATAATACAGGGGGGGGTGGTCTGGATAGTGTTTGTAACAATAACGGGTCGAGAGATTGTCAGGGGTACAGTACTGACAATTGTGAAGCTGGTGTTGATTGTGGTAACAGTGTTTGTGGGTCGTGTGCAAGCAAACCCAATGGTGGTCTTCCTGACAATTGTGAAAACGGTGTAAAGGATGTAGGGATAGAAGAGGGTGTAGATTGTGGAGGATCATGTCCCTCCTGTCCTGAACCAAGTCTCGTAGTAAAGAAAAGTCAGGCATGTCCTCCGTCGGGATGTGTAGCCCGGACAAAAGTGACAAAGGAAATTGTGGGAATCCAGGAGAAAGAACTAGTATATGCAGAGGTAGGGGGAGGAGGGCATATAATTATTGAGGATGTTGACTGGGGAGGGTATGGTTTATATTGTATACGAGACGACCTTTACTACTGCAACAGTCAGGAGGAATGTATACTTCGTATTGATTGTGGTGATACTGGTTGTGATAATTTACAATCAGGTAAAAATGATCATTGTAAAAATTTAGACAACAGCGAAACGATATTGCTCGGAGATTCTAATCTCTCTATCCCAGCTAACGAATGGGGAGGAGTTGGGCTTTATTGTAATCAAAACGATTTGATTACGTGTGTCGGGACTCGTACACAGAACAGGTGTAACTTTGTAAAAAATTGTAGTACGGAATGTGAAATGGGGGTACCTGGGATAACTGCAAAGTGTAAAAACGAAGCTCCAGTTATAGTTGATTATGGACAAAATGTTGGAAGTTATGGAAATGAAGGTGAAATGTGTACAATAATAGACGGAAAAAGATATGTTAGCAAACAAGGACCTGGGGGTGACACCAGCCATAGTAGAATTTGTGCTATTGATGTTAGCACCGTGACTGGGGTAAATTTGGCTGGAACAGTACCTGACGATTGCAATTCTTGTAACAATACTTGGCAAAGGGCGTATGGTTGTAAGATATCCTTTCACGATTGCAATGTGGTGATTGGTCATGTGAACTACACTGAAGGAACTTGTGATAACGCATGTGACAATTATAAAAACACTGGTGTTTTACCGAGTGGAGCATCTGGTTCCTGGAGAGATGGTACACCTTATGCACCACATTTACACTATGAGGTAGTTGGAGCTGGTCCGAATTGCGAATTATCTTCCTTTCCTTTTCCTGTCTTTCCGTGTAATTCTCAACCAGTTGGTGTAAATAATTCCGCAAGTGGTGGATTAGTAAACAGGACGTATGCAGAGTTTGTGAATACAAAATCACAAAACGGGACAAATTCGGACTTAACATTGTTTGAAAGATATCTTCAAGCGGAGAGTGACAACTATGTGGAGCCTGGCATATATCAGATAACAGATAGCACCATTTCTACTGACACTGTGACAATTACTACTGGGTATGAAAAAATGCTTTACTTTGACGACCAAAATGACAATGGTGTACTTGATGAAGGAGAAAATTTCTTGACGGAGGATGAATCTGCGAACTTAACAATCGAACTCAACAAAATTTCTGAGATAGAGTGGTACAAATTAAAAACAGGATGGAATCTTATAGGTGTGAACACGTTGTTGGATACACCAGATGGAAGTAATCGTACAATTACGGCTTCCGAATTAGCTGAGATTATAGCTCAGAACGGAGGTTATATTTCACAAATCGCAAAATATGATTCAAGTGGCTTTGCGGTATATACCACGAGATTTTTAACTGACGACTTAGAAAACCAGAGTTTTGGAGAAGATTTCAAAATATTCCCTGGAATGGGTTTATTTATTAAATCGTACAATGAGTTCGAATTTTTTGTCTCAGGCAAGCGGGTAGATGGTGCATTAGAGGTAGATCTAAATCCGGGATGGAATCTTGTTGGAATATACAATAGCGAGAAGGAGTCATACCAGGCTCTTGATGTACTAAAAGATATGCAGTCCAAAGAAATACCTGCGGACATATTCACTAAGTGGGAAAACAGTAGGTACTACAGCGTTATTTACGAGGATAATACGATGTATGGAAACGATTTCAAGGTGTATCCACAAGTGGGTTACTGGATTAGGATAAATGGAGAAAATGATAAAAAATATACTCCTGACTAGGAATATTAGTACAGTGTTTGGTATAATGCTTATATGAAAAAGAACTTTTATTGCATAATTAGGTTTCTTCTGGTATTTACGTTTACAATGTCATGTCTGACTACGTTTACTAAAGCGGATGAGCTTGATGACGTGAATAAGCAAAAAGATCAAAAAGAAAGCGAAAAAGATCAAAAGGAGGATGATTTGTTTGACGTTAATTACTCGATAACCTCTACCTCGGAAGCCATATCTTTAGTTAGTACCAGAATAGCGGATATTGAAAAAGATGTTTCTGACGCAAAAGAGGAGGAAAAGGCAATTCGGCAAGAAATTGAATCTCTCGAAACTGAGCTAAGTGGCACATCAAATCAATATGAGAAGGATTATTTAGAGTACTCATCAATCGTATCTGATATATACAAAGCGTCAAGTGAAAACAAAAACGATTTTCTTTATGTACTCATGGATTTTGACACATTGGAAGATGCTGTTTACTATTCTGAAATACAAACGAGTCTGTACGAGTCATTAACATCTCTTGGCCAAAAGCTTCGGGACATTCAGGACAAAAAGGTACAAGTTGATGCTGATTACAAAAAGATTGAGGAAACTGAAGATGAACTGGCTTTATTACAGATTGACCTTGGAGTACAACGGTCGCAATTGCAGATACTTTTAAATTCTCAAAGTGCGGCACGAACTCAAGTACTAAATGAACTTAAGGAATTAGACAGTGAGATAGCTTCGCTCGACGCCGAGGCTCAAAGAATTATTGCATCCAAATATCCAGGCGACAATCCTGGAGGTGGCGGTGGAGGTGTTGGTGTCAAGCCAGTGGGATCTGAAGCTGGGTATTTTCTTGTTACAGTAAAAGATGCTGGCAATAATATTAAAGTAGAGAGATATGTACAGGGTCCAGTGAAAGTGAATTCAGTGTCACCGCTAGGTGTTAATGGTATGTACATTTTTAAGGGAACTTTGGAAGCCAGGGCAGATACAGATGTATATTTAATTAACGAGTTGCCTGTGGAGCAGTATATTAAGGGACTCGGTGAGATGCCCTCGAGTTGGGGGATTAATGGTTTAGAGGCTTTGAAAGTACAGGCCGTTGCAGGAAGATCATATGCTATTAAGAACTTTAACAAGAGGGTTCATATGAATTATAATCTTGTTGATAGTGTGAGTGATCAGTACTATATTGGATATTCAAAAGAGACAAGTTCGTATGGAGCATATTGGGCACAGGCGGTTGATCAAACTGTTGGAAAAGTGGCAACATACAACGGTAATATTATTCCTACCTACTACAGCTCCAGTGCAGCTGGTCATACACTTGATAATTGCGAAGTTTGGCATGTTGGTGAAAATAATTGTACGCCATTGCCATATACTGTTAGTGTGTCGGACTGGACTGATCCTGCTAATGGTAAAAGTTATGATACTGTCGGGGGTTCTCAATATACATATAAAAACTGGCGATATTCAAACGATCCGCCCATTACGGAAAGTCTTTTGGAAGACATTATTAATTACGGTTTGGGTTCATCAATTTCTGACAAAGTGGGGACAATTACTAGTTTACAACACGTATACAATACAGGTGGCAGTACTATTACCAACAATACCAAAAGAACCACAAAGCTTATCATTACTGGTACAACGGGAACTTACACTATGAATGCAGACAATTTCAGAATAGCATATAATGTAAAAGCTCCAGGTCATCTGGCTATCTGGTCCAAATTGTGGGATGTTACTTATGCAAGTGGACAGTGGAAGTTTTACTCAAGAGGATATGGTCACAAGGTTGGTATGAGTCAATATGGGGCTTATGGAAGGGCTCTCTCTGGGCAAAGTTTTGAACAGATATTGACGCACTATTATCAAAACACATCAGTTTCTACAGTTAATACAAATTATAACATCAGAATTGGGTTGACGAAAGTCCCTTCGGCATTTTATATACAACCGACTGGAAATACTACCATAACATCAAGTAGCGACACTTCGATTTCTGCTGAAAATGGTGATGTCATATTTATTGTAGAGCAATAAGTTTTTTGATATAATATAGACATATGATAGTTAGGGGTGAAATTGAATTGCCAAGGAAGAAGAGTGTATCACTGAAAGGTGGTAACGCTTCAGCCAGATTACAGAACCTGAAATCAGAAGGAAGGGATATAAAAAGGGATACACGAGGGAGAGATATGATATTTACAGAAAACCTTAACAAATCACAAGTAAATAAATCACAAGAAGCACTGAAAATGAATAATGTTAGTACACGAAGTGTTCAGGCAAATGCAACAATCAAGAAGACTGCAAGAAACATCAAAAACCTATCTATGACGCTTGGAAAGCAACTCGAAGGCTACAAAAATGGTAATCTCTTGTCAAGAGCTTACTCATATCCTAAAAACATCAGTATAGACGGACAGGAGCCGAAGGAGAAGATAATTCTTATATTTAGAAGTCATCCCATCGTTGTTCTTCCAAGGATTCTGCAATCTTTGGTATTAATTGTTTGTGCAATCATCGTTGCCGTACTTTTTAAAATGTCGGATATGACTAACCTCGGAGTAGGAGTGGGTATATTGCTGATACTAGCTGGTGTATCGAATTTTATTTTTACTTATATTTATTGGTTTTATAATGTAAATATAATTACTACGGAAAGAATTATTGATATGGACTTTAGTAACATTGGTTCGTACAGAATGAGCGAAGCACAGATTGAAAAGGTAGAAGACATATCTGTTGCTAATGAAGGCTTTTTTGCTTCCATGTTTAACTATGGAACAATATATGTACAAACTGCTGCGGAGGAAAGAGAATTTGAGTTTGAAAATGTTGCTGAACCGAATCGAATACAAGATATATTAGGTGATTTAATGGAACTTAAGCAGAAAGGGGTTAAAATATGAACACATACGATGTAGATTTTAGTAATATACGTAATATTTCATTAGGATGTGTCGTTGGCTTATTGTTACTTTTTCATTCCTTTTGGATCATTATGCTCATCTTTAGGGTAAAGGTGTTGGACAAAATTATTAAGACTCCTTATGGTAGTTCAATTAAATCGGGCTTGATACTTTGGTTAATAGTGTCAAGTGCTATCAGCATAATTACATTGTTAATCGTTTTTCTGTAAACACGGACTTTAGGATCTGAAGTTTGGCGGAACATTGATACTAATAAGAGTTTCTTTTCCTATTTCGGGCATCTCTAGACTCCTTCTTTCTTAACAACTCCAGCTCTTTTTCTTTACTTTTGATATCGAACTTTCTTAAGCCTTTTGCAAGTGCAATTTCAACCTTAATATGATTTCTACTGGTATAAAGAGCAAGCGGAATAAGTGTCATCCCTTTTCGGGAGATCTTGGATTGAATTCGTGTAATTTCTTTTCGTTTCAAAAGTAGTTTACGGTCTCTGTCCTTAGGAAGTTTACTTGTTGAATATCTCCACTTACTGACAGACATGCCAACTAGGATAATTTCTCCTTCTTCGACTTTTATATAGGAACCTTTTAGTGACGCTTGCTTGCTTCTTATGGATTTTACCTCGCTTCCATACAATGATATCCCAGCTTCAAATTTGTCAAAAATTTGGTAGTGTTTTGCAATGCCTTTATTTAATACGAGATACATAATTTATAAAGAGATTTTCTGAATAATTGAGTCGTCGAGGACCCACATTGTCGAGTCAAGTGCGTCTACTGTGATATCCTTTAGATTGCTAAATGAATTTTCCTTGTTACCTTGATATTGAAGTTGATACAAAAACTGTAACTCCCCGATATGATGTTCAAGGGTTTCGTTTGTTCCGTCCTCGTGATACACACTTTCTCTATACGGTTTTTCATAAACGACTATTCGTTGATAGTCTTCTTGATAATCAATGACGTATAAGTTGTGTGTGAACTCGCTTGTATAACCCTTCCCAGCTCTTGCAAGATCAGGGAAAGCTCCTTCTACCGTAAGGTTGTCAAATTTGCCAGCAAAAAACTTCAAGATTTTATCTGATGTGTTGGAAATTATATAAATATCTCCGTCAATCATTATATCAACTCCATGTACCAATTGATCTTCAATTATGTACGTTTCCGGGAAAATGAAACCTGAAGATTCGTAAGAGGTTTTTCGAATTCTTCCTTGCACGACGTTAAGGAAATAAATGTTTTCAGGTTTAGTTGGGTCAATGTCATATATAGCTACTTCTTGTGTTTCACCTATGGTTGTATTGGTAAGGTTTAATAGAGCCTTAACTTCAAAAAGGGAGGGATTGGATATAGTTTGACCATCTATTTGGGTGGTAACATTAATAAGGCCTTTTTTCTCGTCCAGAATGTAAAACCCGTCTTTATGTGCAGTAACAGCATAAGGTTTTACAATAATGTTTCTATCTTTGTCCAGTATTGTACCTTCCCTGGTATTTAGATTAATCGCACAGGCATAATTATTATCACCACCTACAACAAGTATATATTGGTCTGAAATATCAAAATCCAAAGGATTGGATTCTCCACTACAGGCCAACTGTGTGTCAATATAGGACTCCAAATTTGTATCTTCTCTTACAGGCGTTATTACGTTTATTTTATTATTTACGAGAGTAAGAGCACTTTTCAACTCGGATAGTTGTGTTTCAATACTTTGCTTGTCAGTTTCATTAAGATCCTTTACTTCAAAGTTTTGTAAGTCATAGTAAAGATTATTGATTTCTTCGCTTACCCCAGCATATTCATAACTTGATGAGTCAATCTGGCTTTTGAGAGAATTAACGCTTTCTGATAGAGTTTTGAGGGTCTCCTTGATAGTAGTATACTTCTCGTTATAATTTTTTTTGTTTATATTAGATCGAAAAAAGGATCCGACAAAGAGGATCAGCACTATGGCGATTATGCCAACAAGAAACTCCTTTCTTCTATAAAGTGGAACCTTAATATTTGTCCGAAGTTTTCTTGGTCCAAATTTTGTTTTTATTGGAAACTTTGACACTAGAGACATAATTTTTCTTTGAATTGGGGTTTTTCTTACATTTGTGTGACTATCCTGAGTTATACCCTTCTTTATTTCATATGACTTAAAAAAAGTGGTGCCTTCCCTTTGTTCCGATTGAATGGGATTGTTGTTTGAAGGTGGATTCACCACAACTTGATTGTCTATGGATTTCTCGGTAAGGTCTTTGGTAACAGAGGTGCTAGGAGATTTGTGGAAAAAGTTAATAACTATAGGTTTGTATTTAGTGTAAGTGTCCAAGAAAAATTGTTTGGTCTTTTGCCAATATGGTGTTGCTTTTTCACCTAATTTGACTATTCCTGCTTTTGCGGTGTCTAAAAAAGTTCCGTTGTCAACATCCCCTGGTAATTTGTTTGTGGCCTCAACATCTTCCTTGGTTTTAGGAGTTAAGAACAGTGTTGCAATTGTTTGGTTACCAGTGAAATCGTTTACTAATGCTGACAGATCGGAACGAAGAGTCTTAATATTTTGTTGCGAACTGCTTGAGAAGGTGTCTTGCGTTTCAATATACGCAGCAGCAGTATTTGGAGAACTCACTAACAAAATATCTCCGTCTTGAATTTCTCCGCTACCAGTTTGAAATATCTTTTCACTTGCGAATATTAACTTGGCAAGATTTATGGGCTGATCTCTAATAATAAAAATGTCGTTATCGCCGAGATTACCAATATATAAAGCACCATTTCTTAAAATAATGATAGTTAGGTGCATATCAATACCAAGGTCACTGAATTCTGGGTCGTTACGGATAAGCATTATTAATTGTTGTCTGGCTTTTTTTAGAGCGGTTGTGACATTCTCTGTAATTTGTGAGGTTTCAGGATGGTCCAAGATATCTTTAATCTTTTCCCAGAGAATACTTGCTGTAGTGTGAGCATTGAATCCGTCTGAACCAAGAAGCGTAATAAAGACGAATAAATCATGGTCATTATTCTTTCTGTTATAGAACTTACTTGCCTTGTTGGTTTCAGGCGATTGCGAAAAATATGTCTTTATTTCCATAATGATTTATTTTGGGCAGAACTATTGACTATTACTATTATATATTAATTGTAGTATGGTTGTAAAATGAATCCAAATTTAGTATTATCTTTGATAGAGGTCTAATTTTGTAAAAGATTGATGGTAGTTGAAATTGAGAAGAAACACTTGCCGTATTATGTAGTTGGATTGTTGTCGATTCTTTTGTCTATAATATATTATGCGATTATAAACGTCCATCCTATAGAAGCTCAAGGAGGTAATGGTATTGTTGGCTATAACATGGCTGGTTATCATTGTGGGGATGAAATGGAAGTAGCATCTTGGTCGCTAACTTATGGCAACTGGATTTTGGTATTAATGAATCCGTCTGGACATTGGCAAAATACTGAAATCATGGTTAAAGATGTGGTTGCTATTGCTGGGGGTAAGAATGTTGTTGTAAGATTATGGAGTGGTGGAAATAATATAAGTGTGCCTGATATTCCTAATTATATTACAAATTTGAAGGAAATTGCGGATGTTGCCAATTCTGTAGGAGCCACAGTATGGATAGAACCACATAACGAAGTAAACTGGACGCTAGAATACGGGGGTAAAGATAAATCTAAAATTGCTGGAATTCTAAAGGAATATCTGGTTTCTCTTATAGGGGGTCTTGAGAATGCTGGTATTGATTATACAAGCTCAAATGTAAAGTTGTTGTTTCCGTCTACAAATAATTATCCAAATTCCGAGACAATAAGTCCTAGGGGATTAATTAATACAGTTTTTGACGATGGAAGACTCAATGCCAATATGTTTGCTGCGGTTTCGGTTCACATGTATGGTGGGGGATATGTATATATGTATGACTCAGACGGTTCAGTTAAGTCTAAGGTAGACTGCTACAGTCCGTCAAGTTGCATAGCTCAAGTAAAGAAGGCAACCCTTGTTGGTCCGCTTTCAGGTAAACAAGTAGTTATAACCGAAATGGGCCGTATAGCTATAGGGCGTCCTGGAGCATTATACGAAGATCCATATACGGCGGACTTTCTTGCTCAATCGTGGCACGAATTAAAAGGAAAAGTATTAGGTGCAATGCCAATAATTTACAACCCCGATATGGATTACGAGGATCAGTGTAACTCGTATTTTTTACCTGGAGTTGGGGTTCTTGGGGGGCAAAATGAAAGGGAGCTTGCACTTGGCATGTCAAGGCTTGTGGCTGTTGCCAGTTATATGTTTGGTGACGGAACGTATCCTTCAGGTATTACAACAAGGCATCAGTTGATTGATTATTATCTGAATGAAAAGGGCTATGGTGACCCTAATAATAGTACTTGTCAAACAATAGCTGGGGAAAGGTTTGTTGGTTGTGTAAATGTGTGGGAAGTTCATGATGGGGTATTTACTATGGCCTCAGGGGGGTTCGCATCTCCAAAGGGTATTTGGCCTGAATGGGGAAAAGGACCACTTCCAATTTGTTTGGGTAAACGTATTAATGCAAGGGAAATTTGTACTGACAGAGAGGAAGGTTCAGGTAATGGAGCCTCGTTTATAGATTGGTTAAGTAGTGCTGGGGATGAGTTCTCAGATGCTATAGGCAGGTTCTGGTGCTATTGTGATAAAATTGAACTTAAATATGGGGTGGCTATGATATGGATGCATGCTCCTGCCCCAATGCCAAGCTCGAAGTATGTTAAGGCTAGAGGTCGACTTGGTGATCAGGGTTGGGTATTTACAGTATCGCTCCCTGGTGAATTTAATTACGAGGACATGCCTTTGGCCTCGGCTAAATCATTAATTAGGTACAATGTTACTGGTTCGGGTGCAGTAAATACCGAGGAGGGACAGAAAACTGAGGTAGAAATGGAAGATTATTTGAGATTTCGCAAAAAATGGGTTACTG
>Ga0190315_1000597_pt1 | contig 17273 bp, 18 predicted proteins | sample 48701101_MG_FD_161673 | JGI IMG/M metagenome (GOLD analysis project Ga0190315, IMG submission 161673) | Hydrothermal vent sediment bacterial communities from Southern Trench, Guaymas Basin, Mexico - 4870-11-0-1_MG | ecosystem: Environmental > Aquatic > Marine > Hydrothermal vents > Sediment ...
GGAACGCAAAAGCTATGGGATTCGTTCCAAGGAGAGGTTCTCTCGAGAATGTGTGAACAACCAGAGGAGCGGTGTTTGTGAGGGATATACCTATTAAACCTTCTTCAACTGCCATTTCTGCATAATATCCTGCTATACCGTAATGATTCGAATTTCGAACAGCTGCCATTCCTATACCATTTTTTTTTGCTTTCTCTATTACCCTTTTCATCGAGAATTTTGCGATGTACTGTCCAACTCCGTTATTTCCATCTATAACTAATGATACAGGTGTTTCAAAAATGATTTCCGGTTCTCCCGATGGATCTATGATTCCTTCTTTTATGTGATCCACGTACCTTCTCAATCTCGCCACTCCATGAGAAGAAATTCCTCTCATATCGGCTTCCACAAGTACATCCGCAACCGTACTGGCTTTTTCATCATCACATCCAATTTTCTTCATGACTTCCATGGCAAATTTAAACAATTTCTCCTTTGGAACTCTCATGATTCCACCTCAGTTGCCACTTTCAAGGATCCTTTCTTCTATGGCTCTTTTAAGATCCTCTTCTTTCATTATTTTTCGTGCCACACCAGATTTTATGGCGCTCTTGGCGGTTGCAAGGGCCACTTCCACAACGACGTGTTTATCCATAGCTGGTGGTAAGATGGAATCTTCTCTTAAACAGTCCTCCCAATAATCTGCGAGTGCTCTGGAAGCATCGATCTTCATTTGCTCGTTTATCTCCCTTGCCCAAATATCCAAAGCTCCTCTGAACACTCCAGGAAATGCCAGAACGTTGTTCACCTGATTTGGATAATCTGATCTTCCAGTCGCCACGATCCTTGCACCATTTGCTTTTGCCTCATCTGGAAATATCTCAGGTGTAGGATTTGCCATCGCAAACACTATCGGATCTTCCGCCATTCTCCTTATCATATCACCGGTTACCAGATTTCCCCTCGAGACACCTATGAACACATCCGCACCTTCCATAGCCTTCGCAAGGTCTCCTGATATTCCTTCTGGATTCGTCCTACTCGCAAGTTCAAGATGATATTTATGAAGGATCGTCCTTTTATCGTAAGGATTGAGTATACCGTTCCTGTCACACAAAAGCATTTCCCCTACACCCATACGTAGTAAGAACCTTGCAATGGCCGTTCCTGCGGCACCAATACCGTTTATAACAACCTTTATCTGAGATAGCCTCTTATTCACTATCTTCAGTGCGTTCAAAAGAGCTGCACCAACTACAATGGCGGTACCATGCTGATCGTCATGGAAGATCGGTATGTCTATCTTCCCCCTCAATTTTTCCTCTATCTCGAAGCATCTCGGAGCTGATATGTCTTCGAAGTTTATCCCACCAAAAGTTGGGGAGATCATCAGACAAAATTTGACTATCTCATCCACATCCCGGGTACTGATGCAAAGTGGTATAGCATCTACCCCTCCAAACTCCTTGAACAGGAGGGCTTTCCCTTCCATAACTGGCATTGCAGCGTAAGGTCCGACGTTACCAAGCCCCAGCACAGCCGATCCATCACTTATAATCGCCACGAAGTTCCAGCGCATGGTTAGTTCATTCACGAGTAATTCGTTCTCATGTATTTTCTTTGCTACCTCCGCAACGCCAGGTGTGTACAGCATGGATAGTTTTTCTCTGGTGCTTACATGTTCTTTCACGTGTATCTCTATCTTCCCTCTAAGATCTCTATGAATCTTTAGGGCTTTCTCGTATATGTTCACAGATTACCCCCTCACCGATAGGATAGCAACTTTTCTGACTACCTGTGAAGACTTTTACGCATTCCTTGAGTCCTCTCAGGATCACAGGCGCATCGCATTCACAAATAGGGTTCCCATCGAGTATCAGATAAACCCCTTTTCTCAGTCCATTGATTTTAATTGTCTCATCTATATTGAAAAGAATCTGTTCGAGTACAACAGGGCTTTTCATATCCTCTTGTGTCAGCTGAGAATTCACAACTACTCTGCTTGAAACAATCAAAGCTCCTATAGCCTTGAAAAAAGGAGCCCAGCATAAAATACCTGTGATCGCTTTCCCAATGTAAAATTTGGAGAAATTCAGTGGAGAGGCAACTACCTGAGCAATTCGTCCTATATTGTGGATCTGTATCTTTTTCTCTCCTCTAAAAATTTCCAAGCACTCAGCTATATCATCGCATGGAATTTTCGGAACTTTCTTTCCATCCTTTAGAAAATTTTCTGCGCTTAAATTAACCACCTTGTTTTCTAATGTTCCAAGAAATGTATCACCGAAAACAACATCAACGAAAGCGTATCCGACGTGTTTATCCCCTTTCCATACTTTTAAACAATTAACAGTCTCTATACGAGATGGTTTTTCTAAACTATCTAAGGAGAAGCGAATGAGGGGACCTACATTTGCGGTCCCCCCTCCTATACCCATAATAGGGATATCTATCCCCTCATTTATGATGACCTCTGCTATCATATTTGCCGTGCCATCTCCTCCAACGCTGACTATAACATCGGATTTTTCAGAAAGTTTCAATGTCAACTCCTTGATCGCTTCTTTGAAATTACTCGAAGAGATATTTTCAACCTCAGCTTTTCTTAAAAAATTTTCACCGAATTTTCCTGGCCCTGTAATTATTTCGTCGAATACATGCTCCAGTTTCGATATTTTTTCTCTCAGGATTTCGAATCTACCTGCAGAAATGTTTATTATCACTCCGGCTTTCAAGGTTCTTCACCTCAACAATCTCTCGAGAAATCTTAACGTGCTTCGCATTCTTTCGACAGGGTCCTTCAGGAAATATCTATAGGATGGTTCCACTGTGAACAACCCTGAGAAATTTTTCTCTCTCAGCATTGAGACTATTTCACCCCAATTAAGAGAACCCTCACCTGGTGGTACATGTTTTTTCCCTTCTTTATGATCGCTCGCGTGAATGTGGACAATTTCCAAAGCTTTTATCATCTCGATCGGATCTTGTCCTGATTCTACTGCTTCAGTTGTATCAACCATTGGAAATAAGTTTTCATGACCTATCTTATCAATTATCTCCAACATTTCCTCGGGGGTTCTGCCACCTTTTGGAGAATTCTCAAGAGCCACTTTTATACCATATTCCTTGGATCTTTCACAGAGATACCTCATGTTTTCAATAACTGGATCGTAGAACACGCTTTCAATCACCTCATCGTTGAAGTATGGTGGATGTATCACTATAATTTCACTTTCGAGAATGTCTGCCATTGCGGTTAGATCATTCACCATGTTTCTTGCCTCACTCAGTATTCCCGGATATGGGTTGTAGAATACTGAAAAGTAGATCAGAGGAAAGTGTATAGAACTCACTTTGATGTTTATTTCCCTCGACAGCTTTTTCGCAAAATCTGGTTTTGTTTCCTTGAAACATTGGGGCATGAGCTCTGCATATTGAAAACCGACTATTTCAATTAATTTCAGAGAATCAATAGTATCTCTTGGAAACAACGAAGCCGTTGAGAAGGATAACCTCACTTTCCCTCACCTTCTATCTCTTCTCTAAGCTTTTCAGCTGCTTCTTTCATAGCCTCTTCTGGCGTTAAAAGTCCTCTTTCCAGCTTGTCAATGTATTCATATAACAGCATATCCATGGTACCCATAGCTTCAAAATGCCAGTACGCTTTTCCGTACTTCATCTGCTCGAATGCCACTTTATATTCTGGATGTTCTTCCATGAACTTTTTAACCTCTGGAAGCTCAAGAACAGATTTTCTTATCGGGATGTAGCCTGTTTTCATACAAAACTCTGCGAGTTTCTCAGGAGATACAAGATACTTTATAAATTCCCATGTCGCATCGTCCTCTGCTTTGCTGTGAGGGAATATCACAAGAACAGCTCCTCCTATCGGTATAGCCCTTTTGACTTTTTTTGGAAGGAACGCAACTCCCCATTCGAATGGCAATTTTCCACTCCATCTACCGATTCTTGATGAACTTCCCATGTAAAATCCCAAAGTCCCTGATTGGAATTGCTTGTCCGCCAGGTTGTGCATTCCCACAGGCATTGCTTTCTCGTCCACAAGTTTCTTCCAGAATTTTGCTGCCTCTATCCCCTTTGGTGAATCAAAGAGAGGATTTAGTGTTTTAGAATCTATTATGCCACAATCGTTCTGAAGAAGCATCGCTTTGAATATCCATGGAACGTCTTTGACGTTTAATCCCCATACATCGGGCTCTCCATCCCCGTTTAAATCTTTCGTCATTTTCTTGGCGTATTCCAACAATTCATCCCAAGTTTCGGGAGGTTTGTTCGGATCGAGACCAGCTTCTTTCAGGAGCTTCTTATTGTATATGAGGATAGGAGTACTTATGTTGTATGGAATTGCGCATATTTTGCCTTTGTATTTGGAGTATTCCCAAGCCACGTTATAAAAATCGTTCATATCAAACTCTGGATCTTTTTCGATGTACTCTAGTATTTTGTAGTTCCCATATGGCCCTGTGAATATGGGGCCCGCTGGGATTATTCCACCGTTAGGCAATGTTCCAGTCGCAAGGGCCGCCATCACTTTTTGAGCGGTATCTCTGTATTTTCCTGTGTAGACTAATTTCACCTTTATCGATGGATGAGTTTTGTTGAATTCTTCAACGATCGACTTAAACACTTCTCCTTTAGTACCGCTCAGTGGATACCAAAACACGATCTCCAGAGATAGGGCTGTGAACATGAAAAGAACCATCATCCCAAGAAATAAACACCTTCTCATGATCCCCACCTCCTGTCTTAGAATTTCAAACCTGTCAGAGTTGTTGATCTTACAAGATGTCTTTCTGCAAGGACATAAACAACGAGAACTGGAACTATAGCCATTAGTGCTGCTGCCATCATTAAATGGTATTGAGTAGCCCCTTCTTCAACAAAGTATTTGAGACCTATTGGAAGTGTTCTCATTTCTGTGGAGTTCGTTATGACTAATGGCCAGAGATAACTTCTCCAATGAGTTAAGAACACGAAAAGCGAAATCGTTCCAATCGCTGCTTTGGAATTGGGAATAATCACGTTGAACAGTATCCTGAAATATCCACACCCATCTATTTTTGCGGCATCCTCAAGATCCTTTGGTATTGTCAAGAAAAACTGTCTCAGAAAGAATATAGAAAATCCACTGTAAAGAAATGGAACGATTAATCCCTGATAAGTGTCTAACCACCCGAATTTGTGCACTATTAGGAACGTAGGGATTAAAATTACTTCAAATGGCATTATCATAGTGGACACTAATAGTATCATCACAAGAGTTTTCCCCGGAAAATCGAGTCTGGCCAAAGCATAAGCTGCTAGTATTGCCACGAACACTTGTCCAAAGGTTATAGTGCTGGTTACGATCAAACTGTTAAGATAGTACCTTCCAAAAGGAACCATTTCAAGGACTTTTGAAAAATTTCTGAAAGTCCATTTGGATGGGATCCATCTTGGAGGGTAAGAGAAGGCATCTCTCTCTGTTTTGAACGCCGAAAGAAACATCCATGCGAATGGGAATATCATTATCACAGCACCTATCAACAGTATCAAATGAGTAAACCAGTTTTTCATATTCGTCACCTCACGAGTATTCAACAGTTTTTCTACCAAGTTTTCTTTGAATTTGAGTTAATGCCATAACTATCCCGAATAAAACCACAGCTGCGGCTGAAGCTCTTCCCATCTTGTAATTTTCGAATGCTTGCTGGTATATATAAAAGACCATGACGCCTGTACTGTACAGAGGGCCTCCATTAGGTGTCATGACGGATATCTGCGTAAAGATCTTGAAAGAATTTATAATCCCCATCAGTATGACGAAATAGATTATGGGAGACAGGAGAGGGAGTGTGATTTTGAAAAAGGCTTGCCTTGAATTCGCCCCATCTATGAGTGCTGCTTCTATCAAATGCTGAGGTATGGATTGTAGACCTGCAAGAAAGATGATCACATCATACCCAAGTCCTTTCCATAGCGAGAACAATATTATTGAAGGCATGGCCCATTTTGGATCATAAATCCATTTTAAGGGTTTCAATCCAAAAAAACGCAAAATTTGATTGAATGGGCCAAATGATGGATCGTAGAGCCATATCCATATCAAGGCAACTGCCACCATCGGGGTCACAACAGGCGCAAAGTATGATACCCTGTAGAATTTCTTCATCCTAATGTTTTTATCAAGTAGAACTGCCACAAACAGTGATATGACTAGATCTAGCGGTATTTTTACACTGGCAAAATAGAACGTGTTCCTTATTGATTTCAAAAACTTCTCATCTTGAAAAATGTATATATAATTTTTCAATCCAACAAACTTCTTTATCGGACTTATGATATCCCAATTGGTGAAGCTCACATAGAATACCATTATCGTGGGTATTATCATGAATATCGTAGCAAGAATAAGAGCTGGTGATAGACAAATGTAAGCCACTAGAATTTCTCGAAGCTTATACCTTTTCATCCTCCCACATCCTCAATGATACTTTCATACATTCTTTGCTAATGGCTTTATCGAAGGCTTTTACGTAGTCATCTATTCGGTAACTGTGCGTTATCATTCGGGAGAATATCTCCTTTTCTTTTCTCAACTCTTCAACTGCTTCTGCAAAATCTTTGAGACCATACCCAAAACTTCCAATAACAGATATTTCCCTGTAATGGATGTGAAATGGGTCTAAAATGAGTCTTTCATTTTTTGAATATCCTCCAAATAGCATCAGATATCCTCCGTCTCTTATTAGGTCAAGATAGGTAAAAGGATCTTCCATCGTGGAAGCGATTATCACCGCATCAAAATTTCTTTCACGCGTGAGAGAACTTGGAGGTATAGCATCGAATCCCATTCTTTTGAGGAAAGATAACCTCCATTCGGAAAGTTCCACTATCCTCACCTTCATGTTTTTAGATTTCAAATATATCCCGAAAAGGCTTCCCATAACTCCTCCACCTATTATCAAGAAACTCCTAGCCTTAGAAAGCTTTCTAAGAGCTCCTAAAACACATGCTAAGGGTTCTGCAAGTATCAAATGGCTCCCAGGATTTTCTACTTTAAAAAGTCCTTTTAAAGCGTGTTCAACAGGGATTTGCAAATATTGAACAAAGCAACCATCAGTGATGTGTGTCTTTTTCTCGCATAATTCAGGAAGCCCTCTACGGCATTTTTCGCATGTCCCACATTCTCCATAAGGCGCAATCACAACATAGTCCCCTACTTCCATCCCCTTAATGAATGAAGGTTTTTTGATCACAATGCCATAACACTCATGTCCGAGTATTGCAGGAGGATTGAACATATGGTGTCCTCTAAGGAAAGTTTTGATATCTGTTCCACATATCCCTGCCTCTAAAACTTTCACCACCACATTTCCTTCAGTACTTGGTTCTTTCACTTTTCTCAACTCTAACTTTCCGGGCCCCATGTAAAAGAGTGCCTTCATCGTATCCCCTCTTCTCTCAACTTTTCTAAGATAGAAGCAGCTGTCATAGAATCCGTTATAAGCACGTTGAAATATTTTTTTATAGAAGCAGCTATTATCCCTTCCACCTTCTTTTTCCCACCACACAAACAGATTCTCAATGGGATCCTTTTAAGATCCTCCATATCTATACCTAGTATTAAATTATTTAACGATGATTCACAAATATTGCCATCTTTATTGAAAAATCGTGCTAAAATGTCTCCAACAGCTTTCTTCTTTATCAATTCGATTATTATTTGGGGATCTATTTCCGATTTCAAGATTTCAGAGTCATATACTGGTTTGCCAAGTCCAAATATGGCTACATCCACTTTTTTCCATATTTCGAGAACACTTAGAACCTGCTTTTCTTTGAGAAAAGATTCAAACGTACTCTTATCTGTAAAAAACGCCGGAGCGTTAAGATACATGAATTGAGATCTGAAAACTTCTGAAGCCTTTTCGACAAGTGAATTCACTTGGTAGTACTTCACGGATTGGCCAGCTCCTCCTATCAATGGAATGAACAAACTTGAAGGAAGAGATTTCGAACTGTGGAGGAAGTTGACTGTCCAGTATATCGTTCTTCCCCAGCCCCATCCCACGATCTGACGGTCCTTTAGAATACTAGAAATATAACTGGAGCCAATTTTTGCTATCTCCGGAATTATCGAATCATCGGATTCATCGTTCACTTCAGCAACAATCACTTCTTTCAAGTTCAACTTTTCCTGTAAAGTTTCTGATAAAACACTCGCTTTCTTAAAAAAAGGTGGTTTCAATTTTATTTCAACCATACCGCTATCCCGAGCATGTGAGAGTAGTCTTGAAACTTTGGGTCTGGATATACCTAGTTTGTTCGCTATTTGTTGTTGAGTGAGGCCATCGAGGTAGTAAAGTCGAGCCACGTGATAGGCAAGCTCGTTCAGATCCATTTTTTCAACCCCTCAAAATGTTTTCAAGTGTTTGAATAACTTTTATGGGATTCTCACTTGAGAATATGTTTCTTCCAACCGCAAATCCCTTTATTCCTATTTCTACAGCTTCTCTTGCCATTTCCTCTAACCTCTCTGTTTTTAAACCCCCAGCCAGGATGACAGGGGCAAGAGAAGCCTCTATGACCTTATGAAATTGTTCTGTGTAGAAAACTTTCACCACATCAGCTCCTAGCTCGGTTGCTATCCTAACTCCTGTAGCTGTGAGATCCGGGTCTGATATTTTTGAAGGATCATGAGGGAGGATCTCAACTATCACTGGAAGTCCTAATCCGTGGAACTCTTCAATTTTCTTTCCAACAGAACATATTGATTCAACGTCATTCCCTCCCACAATCATCATAAGGATGACACCATCTGCTCCTATTCTTAGAGCTCCCTCAGCTGAGAGAAACACTGGGTGGTGTGATGGAAGCCGTCCGAATTTACTTCCACTGACGCTTCCTCGCACAATCAGTATCTTTGGAAAGAATTTTTCCGAATCAAGATGTGAGAAAATCCCAGGATTGAATATAAAACCATCCAATGGAGCCTCAAGAATTCTTTCAGCGGTTTCTATCGTATTCTCAAGTCCTGGGAGAGGCCCAAAATATTGAGGATGATCGAGAGCAACTAGAAACAGTTTCCCTTTATTTTTAAACAGTCGACGCACGTTTTTTTCAAGACAAGTCATTTAGACGCCTCCTTGAACATTTGTTCATTACATATGTTCATGAATATTTTATCACAAAAAGTACGGTCAAGAAAACACCAGAAGAGGCAAAACCAGATGAGAAGACCCTCTACCTTCAGATGTTTTTATATATAGCTTTCATAAGGGGTTTCTTATGAGCCTCAAGATAATTTTTGACTTCTTCCAAGGTGAGAACATCCGTTACGAGTTTTTCGAATTTGAATTCACCCGTTTCTATGATCCTCACAGCTTCTCTCATTGTGAAGGGGTTAAGGTAAGATCCTAAAATTCTAATCTCTTTTTTGTATATCCCAAAAGGTGATATCTCTGTCTTCTCTCCCTTAGGTACTACTCCAAATTGTAAGATCGTTCCACCTTTTTCGACATACTCAAAACACGCTTTGAATCCTTCGATACTTCCTGAACATTCAATCGTCAGATCGTACATTCCACTTATTCTTCCAACCACAACTTTCATGTTGAAGTTCTTTTCAACGTATTCCGCCCTTTTTTCATCCTTCTCGAATAACGTTATATCCCCTGCTACAAACATCTTTTCGAGTAACATAGAGAATATGACACCAACACTGCCAGCTCCAACTATCAATACCTTCTCCGGTGATAAGTTTTTTATCATCCTGACACCGTTCAAAATACAAGATAGAGGCTCTGAAAATACGGCTCTTTCCAGAGGAACATCTTTTGAGATGGGATAGACTTGCTCATCATTAACGGTCAAGGCTTCGGAAAATCCACCAGATTCTGTAACACCCGTTGCCCTCAAATTGGTACACAGATTCACTCTACCTTGCCTGCAGTATTCACATCTGCCACATGCTCTGTTCGGATCAATTACCACAAGCTGTCCTTTCTCAAACGAATCTGATTTTTCAACGATCCCCACAACTTCGTGGCCCGGGATAACAGGATACAAAGCATCTGTCTCACCTGAATATATTTTGTAATCCGTTCCACACATACCACAACTAAGAACTTTTATAATCGTTTTTCCTTTCTTAAAAGTTGGGTAGCCTACATCGTCAACCCTTATGTGATAGGGTTTTTCTATAACGATGGCCTTCATTATCCTACCTCCTCATCGTATTTATTTTACTGTTTTACCACACCGTATAGCCACCATCTATTACTAGATCATGCCCCGTTATGTAGTCGGATGCTTCACTTGCTAGGAAAACAGCTGCACCTTGGATGTCGGAAACTTCTCCCAACCTTCCTAACGGGATCCATTCGAGCCACTTGGGTACAAGGTTCCGAACCTCTGGTGATTCAACCAAAGGTGTTCTTATGTATCCTGGACTTATGCTGTTCACTCGTATTCCATACGGTGCCCACTCTGCTGCTAAGGTTCTTGTAAGATGAATGACAGCTGCTTTTGATGCATTGTACGCGGATTGATTTTGAGGTCTGTTCACGATGTGTCCTGACATCGAAGCTATGTTGATTATCTTCCCGTACTTCTTTGGAGCCATGGCTTTGAACTCCGCTTGAGCACACAAAAAAACCCCTTTCAAATTCACATTTATAACCCTCATCCATCTATCCTCAGGATACGTCTCCGCATTCGCCCAATCTCCTATTCCAGCATTGTTGACAGCTATATCGAGTTTTCCCCATTCGTCTAAGATCATCTGAATAGCTTGTTGGCAATCCTTAGCTACTGTAACATCTCCAACGTAAACTAAGGAATTCCTTCCAAGTTCTTTTATTTCCTCTGCAACTTTTTTTGCCGTTTTTTCGTTTATATCCATTATGGCAACTGAAGCTCCCGCTTCAGCCAGTGCAAGAGCAATAGCTCTACCGATACCTTGTCCTCCTCCTGTTACGAAAGCAGTCCTATTATCCAGCCTGAATCTATCAAGAATGCTCATAATATCCCCCCATCAACCGTTAGGTAACAATATAACCTTTATTGATTCTTTACCCTCATGAACCATTTCTATCCCTTTCATATAATCCTCCAGAGAAAGTTTGTGAGTGACTATCGGTTCTGCTTTTATCTTACCTTCCTTTAAATACTTGATAGCCTTTGGATAGGCATATGGTCCCAAATGAGCGCCATAGATATTCAACTCCTTGACATCTCCAACTACGGACCAATCTACAGAAGTTGGTCCCGGATATACACCAAATATAACCACAGTACCTCCTTTACGAACCATCCTGAGTCCCTGTTTTATCGATTCTCCTGCTCCACTTGCTTCTATGTAAATATCGCAACCGTATTGATTTGTGAGCTTTAAAACTTCTTTCACGACATCCACTTCTGATGGGTTCATTGTAATATCAGCTCCCAATTCTTTCGCCACTTTCAAACGATTGGGCTTAGGGTCTATAGCTATGAGAACATCCGGGGTTTTTAATTTGGCAATTTGAAGCATGAAAAGCCCTATTGGTCCCATACCCCCTATCACTACAACATCTCCCAGTTCTATTCTTGCTCGTTCAACGGCGTGAATGGCACATGCTAGAGGTTCAACTGTAGCGGCAATTTCTGGTTTTATATCTTTTGGCACCTTGTGAACGATGGCACCTGCAGGATACTTCATGTATTGAGCCCATGATCCCTCTGCCCTACCTTTTTTGAAACCAAATATATCGTGGCGCTCGCATAACCAATATCTACCATTTCTACAATGCATACATTTACCACAAGGTACGATCTGCTCAGCAATGGCATGGTCTCCTATCTCTATCCCAAATTTTTCACCAGCACCTTCCCCTAGAGCAACTACTTCTCCTATAAACTCATGACCAGGTATTACAGGAGTCTCAATGTACGGTGGTATATCCTCAGATCCCCAGACCCTGAATCCATAAAAAGTCTTAACATCACTTGCACATATGCCAGTAGCTAGGATCTTCACAAGAACTTCACCTGGTCCTATTGAAGGAACTGGCCGTTCTTCTAATCTGTAATCCTGAGGCCCATATACAACTACAGCTTTCATCGTCTTTGGAATTTTAACCATAATTGTCCCTCCTCAGCATCAGACTATCCCCATTTGATGATCACAAATCCCAATACCACAGATATAACCGTGGCTACACTCAAAGGGATGTGCTGTTCTATAAATCTCATCCAGATCAGGTGTAATCCCACAAATATCATCACGCTTATGAAAACCCTGTCAAAGAGATTCGTTTTTATCCTAAGAAATCCTGGTTTACGTTCTTTATTCACTGTCATCTTAGAATCACCTCATTCTTTTACGGCACCGAAAGTTAATCCCGCTATGATATAGCGTTGTACAAATGCTAAGAACACGATAGCAGGTAGAATAGCTACCATTGCCATAGCAGCCATCTCACCCCAATTGGTTCCAACAACAGTAACAAATTCTGCCAAACCAGTGGTGATCGTCCTAGCTCTCGAGCTAGTTAGTGTGGCTGCAAATAGATACTCATTCCATGAAAACAGCCATGTCAAAAGAGCTGTTACTGCTATTCCAGGTTTTGCCAATGGTACAATTACTTTCCAAAGAACTTGGGAAAATGATGCACCATCTATCATCGCTGCCTCATCCAAATCCTTCGGAATGGAATCTATGGTCCCCTTCAACAACCATATAGCAAATGGTAAATTGAAAACACAATATGCAAGGATCAAACCTAGATGGGTATCAAAAAGAAGGGATCTTCCGTTTACACTTATCAACTTAGTATATAGCAAATACAATGGAAGCATAAAAGCAGCTGGTGGCGCCATACGGTTGGTGATAGCCCAGAAGAAGAAATTCTGCGATCCTTTTACTCGAAACCTCGATAAAGCATATGTGGCTAACAATGCCAGGAATATAACCAATACTGTATTACCTGTTGAAATGATGAGAGAGTTTATCAAAAAGCTTCCATATACATCGTTCAATAAGGGTCGGGTATAATTCCTTAAGTAGAAGCTTGTAGGCAAAAGATCCGTTCTGGTGAATATCTCCAATCTGGTGCGTGTTGACACCAAGAACGTCCAATAAACGGGAAAAAGTGTGATAACTGTCAGGAAAATCCAGACGATATACCAGATAGCTTTCAATATCATTTTCTTCGGCATTAAATCTCCTCCTTTCCTCCTCTTGTGATCGTCTGGAATAAGAACCAACATAAAACTATTGTGAAATAAAGCAGTAACACGGACATAGCAGAGCCGTATCCGTACTCTGTTTTGGGAAACACAACTCGCCAGACATGGAGTCCCACGAATCTTGTGGCTGTTCCAGGCCCACCACTTGTTAACATCCATACTTCATCTACGATACGAAGAGCGTCCATAATTCGAATGAACAAAATTGTAGATATCACCGGGCGTAACATAGGAAGAATTAAATACCAGAAAATCTGCCATCTACTTGCTCCATCTATCTGAGCTTGCTCTAAAGGTTCTTTAGGTAAAGCGGTTAGACCTGCAAGGAATGTTAAGGTTACAAACGGAGTCCAATGCCATATATCCATCAAAACTATGGTGAAAAAGGCCTGGGTAGCACTTCTTCCGATGTTGTAATCTATTCCGATAGATCCCAGAAACTTTGAAACAATTCCCAGGCCGGGCATCGTCATGAGTTTCCAAGTAGCCCCTATTGCTATGGGGGCCATCGTCAATGGCAAAGTGTGAACCAATCTAAAGAAATTTCGACCTTTAAATGGCTTTGTTAACGAGATGGCGAGTACTAAACCCAGTATGAATTCGATAGGAATAGCCCAGAACATGAATTTTATGCTTTTCCATAAAGCTGATAAAAACTCTGTATCAAAGACTAATTTTCTGAAATTATCGGCACCAGCCCATATTAATGAACCGGTCCTAGAGAAAATATTCCAGTGAAAGAAACTCAAATATAAGGCGTACAAAAAAGGTAGAAGCCCTATGAAGATTAGTATTACAAGCGTGGGGGCAAGAAGCCCCCACGCAAAGCGTTCTTTATGTATCATTGATTACTCACCCTCTTTTTTACCGTATCCTAACTCTGCCAACACCTTATCTACGGCTTCTGCTGCTTTGTCCAAGGCCTCTTCTGGTGTCATTTCACCAGCTATAGCTTTGACAATGTAAGGATAAACCGTTTCAACAACAACTGAGTGGAATGGAAATGGCGGTGCTCCGGAGAAGAATTTTCCGTATTTTTTCATCTTCGTGAAATAGTAGTCTATCTTTGGATCAATTTCCTTCACTTTAGGATCATTGAATGTAGATTCTCTCACTATTCTAGCCGTAGCAGCAGCAAAGTCTCCTTGGAAATCCTTCCTTGATATCCATTGCAAGAACAACAGAGCGGCTTCTTTGTGACGTGAACTATGAGGTATACCGAAAGCTCCTCCATCGTAATAACCAATGTATCCTTTCCCTTCTATAGCGTCTTGACAAACTCCTGGATAGAGTGGTGGTAACGCTACACCAATTTTCCCTACAACAGCAGAGCGTGTAGGATCTGTTGCAATCCATGCGATGTTTTCACCATAAATCCATCCCTGAGCTGCTCTTCCAGATGCCATCGATGCTGCTACTTCATCCCAGGTACTTTGGACAGCTTCCGGTGGTGCATATTTCAGCAAGCTGACCCACCATCTGAACGCTTTTTTAGCTCTTTCGCTGTTCATCATTCCACCATTCTTCACAGAAGCTCTCCATGTTTTCATATTTATACCCCAATTGTATATACCCCAGGATGGCCATATCGTCTCAGCCATTTCGTAAAATGCTGCTGGATGTGAACCGGCTTGAACAGTTGTTCCCCATAGTTCCATATTATGTTTCTTCCCCCATTCGGTGAAGAACTCTGCTATCTGCTCGTACTCTTCTGGTGTTCTTGCAGGTCTCAAGTCCCAACCATATTTTTCTTTGAACTCTTTTCTAATCTCTGGATCCTCGAATAGATCTTTTCTGTATACGTATAGTTTCAAGAACGCTTCAAAAGGTATACCGTAAAGGTGCCCTGTCTTTGGATCTTTGAAATAGTCAATGAAACTCGTGAAATCGTCAAGGTCTAGATCTGGATAAACGAGTTCTGGATGTTTCTCCATAAGTTCTGTGAGATCCGTCAAGAACTTCCTGTGAAGGTATGAATAAATTATGTCTTGTTCCACGTATACAAAATCATATATACCTGTCCCCATCTCCATATCTTTAATGGATTTGTCGTACATCTGATCCCAGGAGGTTGTTTCAAAGATGACTTTAATACCTGTTTCTTTTTCAAAAGCTGGAGCGAGCACTTCTTTTATGTACTTCGAAGGAGGCGTACTTTCGGAAATTCCTCTAATAGTAACTCCTCGATACGGTTTTGCAACTTTAGCCCACCAGGATTCTCCACCAAGTATAACACCAGTTAGTAACAAGGAAACTCCTAAAAGTGCAAGGATCTTAAACCATCGCATTTTTACACCCCCCAATTGAGAGATTATCATAATGAATTTTATAATTTTTGCACACCTTTTGTCAATATTAGAACATATTATGTGATAATATTAATCAAGAGAAGAAAATTTTTTGCATGCTAGAATTAGGTCAATTGATGAAAAAAATTTCAAGGAGGGAGAGTCATTGAGCAAAGAAACCAGACTTCAATCTTTAAAAAATTTTCTGTCAAATGCTCAATATTCAACCATAAAGGAGCTGGCCAATGTATTTGACGTCTCGGAGATGACGATCAGAAGGGATTTAAAGCTTTTAAAGGATGAAGGCGTCATAGATATATACAACGGTGTCGTCATACTAAAAGAAGTGGAAAACTACAAAATGAGAAGAATCAAAAATGTGAGAGAGAAGGAGAAACTCTCAGAGCTTGCTCTGCCTTATGTGCAAGGAAGGAATTTTATCTACATCGATGGATGCACCACCAATTTGATATTCTCCCAGAAATTAGTCAAAATGAATTTAAACAATAAAATAACCGTTATCACAAACGATCCTCGTATAACAATAGAGTTGAGTTCTAATCCACAAATTTCTGTGTTCATGCTTCCTGGATTTTACGACAGCGATGGAGGAGTGTTGATATACCACGATATAAACGATATAGAGAGATATATAGGAGGGGTAGAGATAGCTTTCATAGGAATCACCGCTATATCCAGGGAAGGCGATTTCTCTAATGCCAATCCATTCGAGGTAGCTTTGAAAAGAAAAATGGTCGAGATGGCAAAGGAAGTAATCTTTCTGGCAGATCATACGAAATTTGGAAAAGAATTCCCTTGGAGAGTGGCCACAATGAAGGAAGTGCATGTGGTGGTGACTGACAGAAAACCCGATGGGATTTTCTTGAAACTGGCAGAAAAATACGATACCACAATCATCTTTCCTAGAGGAACTCTCTAATTTTTCAGGCAGCTCACCGACCCACGTTCTATGAGTCTAGCTTTAAGCACTACTTTCCTATTCTCTCTCTTTGATGAATTCAGAAGATCCATGAGGATAGTCGCTACTATTATTCCCATTTCTTCAACGGGCTGTTCGATAGAGGTTATAGGCACTTTGCTGAATCTGTGCCAAGGAACGTCATCAAAGCTTATCAGGGATATATCATCCGGTATTTTCACTCCTAAATCCTCAAAAGCCTCAAGTACACCTATCGTCATGATATTGTTGAAACTTATCAAGGCAGTTGGAAGGTCTTTCGTCCTGTTGAACATTTCTTTTGTCACCTTCCTAGAAATATCTATTGAGTATTCACTGCGAAGAATCCAGTCTTTTCTCGTCTCGAGATTTAAGTCTTTAATCGCCTTGGTGAATCCTTCAAACCGTTTTTTGGAAGTGTAGATATTGTTGGGGCCAATAATCGCACCTATTTTCCTGTGACCTCTGTCTTTCAGATAAACAACTGCTTCATATATGGCACCAGCATTGTCCACGATAACGTAACTCGCATCCAATCCTTCTATCACTCTGTCAGCATGTATTCTTGTTCCTTCTTTATCTCCTCATCTGTGTTGGAGAGTATGTATCTGTAATTTCCCTGATAAAGAATCTTTTCGATGGATAGTACGAGCCTTCCGAAGAATGAATTACTCACACCCGGGATCACAATTCCTATGATATAGCTTTTCGTGGTTCTTAAGGAACTTGCGATCATATCTTTCTTGTAGTTCAGTTTCTGAGCAGTTTTAATTATCTTCTCTCTTAATGCAGGATTAACTCCTGGCCGGTTG
>Ga0190315_1000598_pt1 | contig 17259 bp, 28 predicted proteins | sample 48701101_MG_FD_161673 | JGI IMG/M metagenome (GOLD analysis project Ga0190315, IMG submission 161673) | Hydrothermal vent sediment bacterial communities from Southern Trench, Guaymas Basin, Mexico - 4870-11-0-1_MG | ecosystem: Environmental > Aquatic > Marine > Hydrothermal vents > Sediment ...
GTGCAGGCGCCGGTTCGCCAGCGTTGCCAGTCTTGCCATTGGTTTTTCGTCTGATCCGGTTCCCCGGACCTCGCGTGATTGTCCGCCGGCGCCGCGTTTTTACCGCGGTCTTCTCTCCTCCACGCCCAGAGACATGATCCAACTATAGCCTGCTGCAACGCTTCTTTGGAGGCTGGCATCTGTGGATACACAGTATCCACGTAGGCGGTGCAACGCCGCCACTGGTACGAGGCATATAGCCACATACCATTACCACTATCATCACCATTGAGTGTATATAAAGTTTTCGGCGAAGGGTTCATATTGTGTCGTGATGATGATGGTGGCATGGTGAAGAAAACCAAAACGGCAACGAAGGCAGTGAAGTTCCAGCTACTACCAATCACAAAGGCGAAGAAAGACCGCCTACAGGTGGTTGCTGACAATTTCCGCGAAATATATGCAGTAGCGGCATCCCGGCTCCCATCGCTGGAGAAGACATCGCAATACGGATCTCGTAGGGCGCTGAACCGCCTGCGCATCGAACTCCATCCGATCACGATTGTCGCCGCACAGATCGCACAGGAGGCAATCGAATACGCGAGAGCCAACTATGAGACTATGCAGACCCAGAAAAGCAAGATACGAAAGACAATCGAACGCCTCGAATACGAAATCGGACGCATAGACGAGAAGATCGAAAAGCCCGGGAAGCGGGAGCGGGTCAGGAAAAAACTCGCTCGGAAAATACGGCGGAAGCGACGTGGGTTACGTACACCGTATCCTATCCTGACGCACAACATCATCCGCATCCACAACCAATCATGGTCTTTCGTGCACAAAAACGACAGGATATATGTCGTTTTGCCGGTGGAGAAAATAGGGACCCGATACCGGAAAATCTGGCTTCCGCTGAAGGAGAGCGAGCACTACCGGCACCTCATCTCCAACACAAACAAGTGGGGGGTAGGACAGCTCGACCTCGACACGGACACGTTCATCACATCGATCACGGTCAAGCGAGAGGATGTGCGATACGAACCAGAGACATTCATTGGTATAGATCTAGGACTCAACAACATCGCGACACTTGCTGTGGTGCAGGATGGCAAGGTGGTGGAGGTCAGGATGTGGAGCGGGAAGGAAGTGGAACATACCCGGCGGCGGTTCCGAGAGTATCGTCGCACGGTGTCGAAGATCGGGCGGGTTGATCTGCTGAACGCCAATAGGGGTCGGGAGCAGCGGTGGATGGCATACACCAATCATGTCATATCAAGACAGATCGCGGAGATCGTGCTAGCGTACCCTAAACCACTGGTGGTCTTCGAGGAACTGTATAGGTTCGTGAATCGAGTACCATGGAACTTCTACCAGATTCGACAAATGATCGAATATAAGGTTGTGCCGGTACGGACATTGGGGATACACCCCGCCCGCACATCAGTGATATGCAACCGGTGCGGGGGTGACGATCCGGATAATCGACACGGTGTGCATTTCCACTGCACAAAATGTGGTTACCGTGTCCACGCGGACGTGAACGCTGCGATCAACATCGCCAAGAAAGGGGAGTGGGTGCTGCAACAGGCAAAGAAAAAGGAGTCAGCGAAAAACTTAAGTACCACCACAACACAATCACACAACGGTGATGTACCATGAAAAAACAGATCAGAGTAAGTAGAACAACGAGTTACTACCACGACGTTTTCAACAACATCGTCGAAATAACGCAACAGACGGGCGACTCCTTCAGTGAGGTCGTAAACGAATTGTGCCGCGATGGTATTGCGGCAAGGAGAGCAGCGCAGGAGGCGAAGAAGCAATGACCGACACACCTGCGAAGACAGTGGGTAACCATGTGGATGACGAGGTAACCAATGCAGGTAACCTTGTGGACGATGAGGTAACCAATGTAGGTAACCTTGTGGATGACGAGGTAACCACTGCAGGTAACCACACGAACAGCAGGGATAGAAAGAAACCAACTGGCACGAAAGCAACGAAAATCCGGGTAACCGATATCGATCGACTCATGGAGATCGCTGTCGACGGCGAGGAGAGTCCGGCATCTGTCCTGACCAGGGTGCTGGATGAGTACACCCAAATGCGAGACATGAAAGAGCAGATCGATGATCTCCGTGGCGAACTCGATGCGGTCCGACAGTCAGCAAGTGAGCGTGAGAGTAAGTTGTTGGCGATCATCGATACACTCAAACGTGAGCAGCAGTCAAAGAGTACAGCGGTCATACCAGGTGGAGAGAAGCTGGACACATCTGTCGTCAGAGATATTGTGCTGGACACCAGAGACATCTGTGGCGATGATGCTGAATGTGGAAAAATCATATCGAAGATGCTGGACATCAGGACACATTTCGCCAGCAAAGCTATGGAACAGGAGTATGATGCCGAGCAGAAGCGGCTGGACCGTGAGCAGAAGGAGCGTGACAGGAAGTTCAAGGCAGAGCAGGCAGAGAAGGAACGCCAGCACCGAATCGAACTCGCCCTGGCGAAGAAGGGCGGCTTCAAAAAGGAGTTTCTGGAGGACGTGGTTTTCATCGGGGGCGGGTCCCCGAAGCGACCGAAAGAGGAACTCAAGAAGCAGCAACGTTGGGCGAAGGCGAGGTCTGATGAGGAAGACGGCGGCGAGAACCTCCGCAACACGATGACCGAAGGATACGTTGGCGAGGGTGAGGAAGACATCGATATGGAGGAGTGAGATGAAAAAGGTTCATCTGTTTGTGATCAGCTGGACTTGCTGCATGTTGATGGGAGTCGGTACAATCATCTCACTCAACATGAGCGGAGTATCCATGGGAACGTCAGAAGCGCTGTTAATCGGTGTTAACGTGGGCGTAATTGGGATTGTGCTCGGTTATGTACTGGGGGCGTAAATAATGGCTCTAAAAGAAATCTTTGGTGATATCCCGATTACCCGGGTCATCGACTTCATGCTGAAACACCCAGAGCACGATTACACCGTGAAAGAGATCACCGAATACGCGGACGTGGCGCAAGCGGTCGCAAAACGGGATGTGCAACGCCTCGTCGACCGCGGTATGGTCGTCGAGACCCGGAAGATCGGGGGCGTGCAGCTCTACACACTGGACAGCACCAACGAAATCACGATCGCCCTGATCGAATTCGACGAGACGATCAAAAACATCATGTCGATCGAAACCAACGGCTGCTCTGAACCGGAGGAGAAGATCACGACGGAAGGTCTGATCATAGATTGAGCATGAATACGGAATTGGAGGAAGAGGAATGCCAACTAGAAAAACACGCGAAGAAGTGTACTATGTGAATACCTGCATTGATTGCGGAAAAGAGTTTGAATGTGCTAAGGATAGCACAGAGGAACGATGTTATTCGTGCAGGACAAAGAAGAACGAAGAACAGGCAACTGAAAAGATGTCTTACCTGGTTGATGCGAAGGTAACCGCTGTCACTCCATTCATGTTCGGTCATATACCGAGTAACCACATCGCAGAGATAACCGTCAAAACCACTGATGGGAGGAAACTGGTCATCACGGCGGGTGGTTATAATGACGAGAGATACATGGAATTGGAGGAAGAGGAATGAATAAATATACACCAGAATACATTAAGGAGAAGATGGATGATTTTATCGACTTTCGGAGTGCCCTGCGAGATGCAGGGTACACATTTTCGTTCGGAAGCGAAATCATGCTGTATGCAGTCTGGAAGCGATGAAAGCAACTGGGTAAACACATGACCGAGTCGTTCCATGCTCTGATCGATGCGAAGGTAACCGCTGTAGAACCCTACACGAATGATTACGGGGTGAACCTACGTGGAGCGATAGGAGAGATAACCGTCAAAACCACTGACGGGAGGAAACTGGTCATCACGGCGGGCGGCTTCGATGATGATCGATACATGGAACTGGAGGAAGAATAACCATGATCCAGAGCGCAGAATACATATTGGATAAAATTGAAGAAGTCTGGCATCACTGGCAAAGCGATGTCAATTCGTGGAGATCGTATACAGCGATGTCAAAAATCGATGAAATATTGAGTGATGCCGAAAAAGAACTTCTTAAAGACCAAGGATGTGAACTTGATCGAAATGGAAGCCGAAGAACGCCTGATCGGTCTCAGTGACCGCCTCCATCATCTGGAACTCCTCGATGAGCTTGATCGGCAGGCGGCGAAGACAGAGCGAGAGAGCCGCACCGCACGGAAGCGGGAGATCAATACAGAGCGGAAGACGATCCGGGTCCGGCAGGAAGGAGCATTGTATGTGCTAGCGGAAGATATCACTGACCCGATCAAGTGGAACGCTCTCATCCGTGCTGGTCTGCTCTACAGGTTACCGGGTAATGTGTGGGGCGTGCGGGTTATCGCCGCGAGTTCACAGGGATACGTGGTGGAGATGGCGCCGTGACGACAAAACCCGAAATCGTCGATAAGATCATCCGGCTATACCGTGATGAAGGGTTGACTATGGCGGAGATAGCTGCGGAATGCGGTGTCGCGGAACCCACTGTCCGCAGACACCTCCACAAGAGCGGTGTTGAAATCCGCCACCAACAAACCCCGTGGTCCGAAGAAGAGAAAAATCGCCTCGTTGATCTGGTCAGCTCGGGTGTTACCGGCAGGGAGATAACCTCATATTTCCCAAATCGCACCTATTCCTCAATCCGGCAGATGAAGGGAAGGCTGCGACCATGGAGGAGGGTCCAGCGAAACCACACTATCCATCCTGATGAACCCACCGGGCAGTGACACGACGACAGTGCCGCGACCCGGTGAACCATTTTTATCACCCGCCGATTTAGAATCGATATGAGCGACGATCTCACAACCTGTCCATATTGGGATATGCGACAGCGAGAAAAAATCGATTATACAAAAAAACGACATGCTGCGGCTGTGTGATCCGTGACGCAGCGTCTGTATGGTTTTTTAGTTGAGAAGTTTCACTATATAGTTTCATCATCTCTGTTGGAGAAGATGACCAATGAGGTAACCGACATTCAATATCCTGGAACACCTGCTCTCCGCATTACTTCAGCAGCTTCACCTGGCATATCTGGGGCACCGGGTCTACGTGCCCGCCCCATGTGGCGTTTGCGTATGATGTCTGTTATTATTCGCTTGCGGAGGTCACTGCGATATCGTGCCATAGAGGCGCGTTTGGCGGCAGCTTCACCTGGCATATCTGGGGCACCGGGTCTCTGCGCCCACCCCCAACGCATTCTACGGGATAGTTCACGTTGCTCCTTAGGAGTGAGTATGTGGGTTTCTACTCGCCGTGGGCGAGTGCGAGTGGTTCTCCTGCGATACGGTCGTCGGTTGACGGCATGTCCCCGTGTTTTTAGTGCCATTTTAGACCTTTGTAATTCTAACCAGGCATCATGTAGTTCCTTCCGTAGTGCAAGATACCTCTTCTTCGCCTTGATGTACCGTTCGCTCGCATTCGGTTTTTTCTTTCTGTGTAACAACCAATCCCAAAAACCAAGTGTGTCACCATGTGGACCCATCTCACCGAGTTTGGTCATCACATCCTCGTGATCATATCCACCACCAATGGCAGTGATCTCGTCGATCCCATTCATAAAACATTATTTTATGTTATGCTACTAAAAATTTTCCTCCTCGACTGTGGAGGATGAACAGGTGAGCCGTCTAATCCTCATGAGCATACCATAGATTTTTGCTGGGTTGTTCTCGATCTCGGTGATGGCTTCTGACATGGGTTTATCCAGAAGTTTGTCGATGTCATCCATGGCGATGCAGAAGTATTGGTGCCGAGAGAAAGTGGTGTGCCCCGCAGTTGCCACTTGTGTTTCGTCGCTGGTGCACCGGCGACAGGTATCGACCAACCTATGTAAGACTACGAGGTCTCTCGGCGTATCACAATCTCTACCACAACGCCTTAAAAAAGTTATGGTAGAGGGATCGCCTGTCCTCCCGGAGATCCGCGCCGATTCGCTGGGTCTATTGCGCATAGCTTGCACCCAACTATGCTTTGGGCAGCGCGATCGGCTGTTGCCGGTATCGCACAGGGATTTTCACCCTGGTTTTCCCCTCAGGGCTATGTTTTTCACCAGCAGAGGCACGGGGACGTTTGGCGATCCCTTTTGATGTGGTGGGATTGCAACAGATGAAATCTCATTAGAGACCTCGGTGACGTGAGATGATGTGTGTTACCCATATATATTTCTTTCGCCGAAACGTTTATGTACAGCACGTACACACCACACACCACATACCATATAGGAGGTATTGAAACGAACGTATCAAAGACAATACACATGGATGTCAAAATATGGTCAGAGATCAGCCGGATCGCTGACAAGGACTTCGACGGCGATGTTAACGACGCTGTGGAGCATGTATGTAGGAATGGGCTTGATGTACTAAGGGATAAAAAATGACGGGAATACCTGACGACCATAAAGAGGCTCTCTGGCAACTGTTTGATGCCGCAAAGCGTTTCAGAGAACAGATCGAGATATTCAGAGGGGAAGAGGTCGACATAGACTCGATCCTGCGGACTGTGATCTATGATGTAGATGGCGCGAACAATTCCCTGATCAGGGAGATGACCAGTGTGCTCTGGGAAATAGACGTCGTAAGGCGTGCACGACTGATTCGACAGGGGGCTAAACTCGACAAAGCACTGAAGGAGCTCGGTGTCGAAGCGATGTATAGTATCGTGGATTTAGACGATACACTGAACTCACGGGTCAAATGCGTCATGGTCAGATACCCGGCAGAAGAGATCACACCAAAGGATGTGAGAAGCAGGGTGGAGACGGCGAAAAAATCAGCTATCGCATTGGACCCGATGGGCATCATATATGCTTCAAACCTGAAACGCTGTCTTGAAGAGCAAGGATTATATGGCGTTGCACTGCAAGATATGCGCGATAAGAGATTCGACTGGCTTCTCGCAGATGTCATATCGAAGGGCAGGCTGCTCACTCATGTGAGACGTGAAGAGGGTCTTCCCAGACGAATGCCGAAAGAGAAGAAGACGGATAAAAAGGAGGGTTTCTCATGGAGAAAGCTGAGGAACAGAAAAAAACATCTGTTGAGAGAGGGTCTCCCCAGACGAATGTCGAAAGAGAAGAATACGGATAAAAGGAGGATTAATCATGAATAAACACGATGAAGGATATGGTGTCTGTGATGAACTCGGTACTGGTGATGAGTGCGGGGGATGTGATGCCCCCGCAGAAAGTGGTAGAGAAGATGAAACATACCGGTCGACCACACGACCTATCAGGGTAAGGATGACCGATCTCGATATGCTACAACGCATCAGAGAGAACGAGGACGAAACGCCAGGTGAAGTGATTCACCGCGTTCTACACGATGGCGAACAGACCACCATGAAACTGGAGTCGGTCATTGCGAAACTGGAGTCTGTCATCGAAAAACAGGCAGAGAAGATCAAAACCCTCCGGCGAGAAACCGGTGAACTGGCATCGACCATTGAAGTGCTAAAAGCATCACTGAAAGACGCTCGTAAGTCTTCTGGTACGGAGCTGGATCATTGTAAAGAAGAGGTCAAATCGCTCAACATCGAGATCGGTCATCTCCGCGAGCACATACAAGATATCACAGTTGCACATAGAACAGATATCAAAGAACGCGACCTCATGATCGACCGCCTAAAAGAAGACTTACTCGCGAACAAGGGTTGCGAAAACGACGAACCAAACACCGGCAAAAAGCGTGGAAAACACGTCACAACGGTTAATATCATCATTGACGGGTGTGCAGAATAGATACCTTAAGTTATGACTGTGAAAACCGAAGTACCATGAGCGAAAAAGCACGTAAAAAGCGAGCAATGCGAATCAGGGGTGAGAAGCGTGTCAAGACGATGAAGCCGAAAGGTCTGTCGCCACACGCAACACCGATGTTGACTTTTACTGATTCGGCATTCGATACCCTCACAGATCGATATCCTGCGTTCCCGCTCGAAGAACATGATCCATGGTTGGGTCGGATGGGATTATCAGAGGAGAATATTGAAAACGCTGGAGCCGGGTTGCAATATATGGACGAGGTTATACATGGACCAAGAACGCATCAATACGAAGATCAATATGCTGGAGACGAGGATACAGGCACTGGAGACGAGCTGGAGACGAGAGAAGTTCAAGGCAGAGCGGGAGATAACGAGACGGTGGGAGAAGAAGGAACGGATCCGAGCGAACCGGCTGACGATTAAGGTATCGACAGAATACGGTGACCGCATGGCAATCCCGCCACGAGAGCCTGAATACAAACTTGCAGAATTCATCAAGGACGCAGTTAAGTGGAACAGCCTGATCAAGAAGGGTCTCATATACCGGCGTGGTGATGGCTGGTATGTCCGGAAAACACTCGCTGAAGATGGAGGTTTTCTTGTACTGGAGGTATAACCACGCTCGCAGAGAACCGATCTCGGATCGACACCGGTTGTGTGATAAACCCGTTGTACATCATCCACCGCCTTCAGCAGCTTGACGACTACATCCCAAGGTGCGAAGATGCTGAACAGGTGGTCGCATTGAGAAAAGAACAGCGTTTGCTGCAGAAACATGTGAAGGAGGATCATCTGTGAACATCGATAAGATCGCGGAGGAGCTGGGAGAAGCCCTCTGCGAAAACAGTGAGTGCGATTATGCAAGGAGATTCCTGGCGAGGGTGAATCTCGAAGATGGTCGCACGGCTCGCCTGGACCTTGTTTTGAGAGTAGAGAAGGATGACCCGTTGGACTGATGTCAGCCAGCAGAAATGGATTATCGGTGACTGTATGGAGCTCCTGCCACATATCCCCACCGGGAGTGTCGACCTCGTCATATCAGATTTGCCTTATGCAGTCACGAAAAACCACTGGGATTCCCTGATACCACTGGGACCGCTCTGGCGGGAGTACAAACGTATCACGAAGGGGAACGCTGCCATCATTTTGTTTGGGCAAGGATTTTTCACCTGTGAGTTAATGATGTCGAACCCCGATATGTGGCGTTATCAGCTCATCTGGGAGAAAGACCGTCCGACCGGGTTTCTGAATGCGGCGCACATGCCGTTGAGGTCGCATGAAGACATCTGTGTGTTCTACAAGAAGACCCCCACATACAACCCCCAGTTCTGGGAGGGTAAGCCGATGCACGGGATGGGCACGAAGTTCCGGAAGGGCGGTTCACAGACCAGCAACTATGGAGACTATGATATCGCCAACAACCCCACCGCCGAACGGGCAGGAGATACGAAGAAGTACCCCAGGTCCGTGCTGCGGTTCCCGAAGCCACATCCTGCAGTGCATCCAACACAAAAACCACTGGGACTCATCGAGTACCTGATCCTGACTTACTCGAATGAGGGGGACATGGTACACGATTCATGCATGGGTTCGGGCACCACGATGGAAGCGTGCAAGAACACAAACCGGAATTTCATAGGGTTCGAGATCGACGGTAGATGGGTGAACCGGTACAGGGGGATCGCCGCACAGCGCAAAATCGGTGATTTCGTCTCGGAGGGCTAAATGGTCTTCTGTAAACTTATTTGTGCAGATGTGAGAGACGGTATGCGGACCATTGAAGACGGAAGCATCGATCTGGTGATAACGTCACCTCCGTACAACGTCGGCAAGGAATATGAGGTCGGTGTAAGCAGGGAAGAGTATACTGAGATGATCTTCGATGTATGCAAGGAGTTCAAACGGGTTTTGAAGCCGGATGGGCGCTTTTGTTGCAATGTACCATTCACGATGGGGTCCCATTCGGTCACTCGCCTTGTGATGTGGGAATGGGAGACGGCTCTCCTCGAAGCTGGATTGACAATCCGCGATTACATTGTGTGGGACCAATCGAATAGCGGAAATGACACGGCTTGGGGTTCATGGAAGTCGGCGTCAAGCCCGTGGCTCAGGCATAAGGCAGAGGTTCTGCTTATCGGCTACAATGAACAGTGGAAAAAGATGCACAAAGGCGAATCCTCCATCAGCTCACGGGACTTCACACGCTGGACACTTGATATATGGACAATGGCATGTGCACGCTCGAAATTTCATCCGGCAGTCTTCCCGGAGGAACTACCCCGCAGGTGCATCCACCTGTTCAGTTATGTCGGGGATGTCGTTCTCGATCCTTTCAGCGGGGCAGGTACAACACTGAAAGTTGCCCGCGATCTCCGCAGGAACTCCATTGGCATAGACCAATCCGAGGCGTACTGTGAAGAATCAAAGGAGAGGATCGGGTTCTGTCAGGGGACTATAGATAATTCCGTAAAGTTCATTTACGAGAAAATTAACGGTGAGGAGTCATGACCCTCTTCACCTTCCACACCAACTACGACAAACTCATCAACGAAACGAAACTACAATCACTCAGATATAACGCTGACTACTGGATAAACCGCCTGGCGAAAAACAACAAGCTGGATATCTGGTGGCGCAACCCCCGCAACCAACAGCCCGATTGCAAGAAGCTCGGGATAGCGAGAGGGACGGCGACCCCACTATATGGTCACGAATTCACAGAGACGACCGCCAGAGACGACGGGTACGATAGCCTGAGCGAACTTTTCGAGGTGCTCACGGAACTGCATAACATGACACGCGAGGATATCCTTAAGCACAGGTGGGCTAAGGTGCAGTGGTTCTGGGTTGAACGATACTGGCTCACAACTGCACACACCACAACAACGGTGCAAGCAACCTTTCAGGAGTTAGAATGAGACCGACACTTGACGAATATTTCATGAACATAGCAGATATCGTCGCGACCAGGTCAACCTGTCTGCGCAGGCAGATCGGTGCTGTGATCGTCCGCGACAAGCGCATCATATCGACAGGTTATAATGGCGCCCCGCGTGGCGCGGCACACTGCCTCGACATCGGGTGCATCAGAGAACAGGAGAATATCGAATCAGGCACGATGCATGAAATCTGTCGTGCCGTGCACGCCGAGCAGAATGCGGTCATCCAGGCTGCGCTGCATGGGGTGAGCACACAAGGATCGACACTTTACTGCACACACCAGCCATGCGCAATCTGCGCAAAAATCCTCATAAATGCCGGTATCGTTCGGGTCATATTCCGCCAACCGTACCCGGACAATCGTGCGATGAAATTCTTTGAGGAAGCCGGTGTTGAGGTAGAGGTCGTGGTCAGGAGTAAAAAAAATTAATTTGTCGTGGCGCTGTGTTGGACGGGGGTTGTTGTACGTAGAGAACAACGTAACATGGGTATACTCCTGACCGATTGTTTGTTTTGGTTCTCATTGTATAAAAAGGTGTCCCTTATAGATACGCGGTAGAAGAACCCGTTATTCGCAGCGGGGAGGGGTGACCTATTTTCTGTGTCATAGGAGTTTTATTAGGTGATTTGACTATGTCAAGCATTCTTTTTACATTATCTGGCATATTAACGCAATTAATGTTGTGATTGTTGCTTCTTTTCCACCTACGCAAAAATTGGTGCATAAAAGATCGGCTCGCTGTATGTACGCCACGAAAGTCTATGACCACGTTAGTGTTTTCCAATGAGTCGATGCAATCAAATAATCTATCAGCTGAATGCCTCAATGCCAAATTCTGTGCTACAGCATCTTTCATCCGTATTGTTTTCGTACCGTCTGGTGTGGGCATGTGTCTCGACCTATTTGTTTCGATTCTTGTTGTATAAACAGGTGTCCCTACGCATCAAAAGACTTAACGACATTAAGCAATTTCAATCCCGCAACGGTCTGATTTGAACGAATCGGGAAAGACTCTGTCACCAATCTGCCAAAATAATTTCAATCCCGCAACGGTCTGATTTGAACGGGCACGAGTACATATTGCCGCGGACGTGGCGGTAATTTCAATCCCGCAACGGTCTGATTTGAACGCAGGCTGTGCGACCAGGCGGCGTGCCGCTTGGAATATTTCAATCCCGCAACGGTCTGATTTGAACGTACCAGAACGGACACGAAGACTATGAGTACGAGCTATTTCAATCCCGCAACGGTCTGATTTGAACCAAGAAACCACATGGTCGCTCGCTGGTTATAAATCTTTCGTTTTGTGCAAATCCCTTCGTGGATCCACGATTGTGCGCCCGGTTTATAAAGACACACGAAACTCTAGAGAAAGGTTTATATACAGGTTACACCGATGATGATGATGGTGATATCATTATCACTACACACAATAGGAAGGATGTGCTATGCCACAAATATACGTCAAAGATGAACTCTACCATCAAATTGTAGGCACCGGGCGTGTTGAGCGCCATGATGTCCTGCAATTTATCGAAGAGGCTATAGAAGAGAAGCTCCTCGGAGCCAAACACCAAAAGGAACATAACGACCGGAGTGATTGAAATGAAAGTTCAGATAGTTGGATCAGGTGTTGTCGGACAGGCAACAGGACGAGGGTTGTGCGCCAAAGGTCACGATGTGACATTTGTAGATATAAACGCCGATGTATTGCGACCTCTACATGAGTCAGGATACAAGGTATCGATGTCTATCGTGAAAGATGTTGATGCAACGCTCATATCAGTACCAACACCAACAGTGAGGGGTCGGCTTGTGACCGACTACATTGAAGCCGCTTCCAAGTCAGTAGGACGTGCCATATCAGGCGGCGATTACCAGGTGGTGGTCATGCGTAGCACGGTCCCGCCCGGGACTGTTGAAGATGTTGTCATACCCATTTTGGAGGATGCATCAGGGATGACCGTGGGTAGAGACTTCGGAGTGTGTATGAACCCGGAATTCTTGATCGCGAAGACAGCCGATGAAGATTTCCTCAATGCAAAATCTTTCATCGTTGGAGAATATGATGCCAGGTCTGGCGGTGTTATGGATGAGATGTACAGACCGTGGGATGTACCGGTTATCCACATGCCGATAAAGGCAGCAGAGCTATTGAAGTACACAAGCAACGTGTTTGGAGCGCTGAAGATCACATACTTCAACATCATCGGCAAGGTTGCGGAAGGATTGGGATTGGAGGCGAGAACGTTGGTTGAGACGGTGGCTGAACACTCACATGTGTTACAGAACCCGAAGTACGGGATATATCCAGGGCAGCCCTATGGCGGCATGTGTTTCCCGAAGGACACGCTGGCATTCATTGAGTACCTCCGTTCTAATGGGACGGCAAAGTATTCGACACTGTTTGAAGCGATGCACCAGATAAACCATAGTATCGCTAAAGATACCAATGTAACGATACCGGAGTATGCGGAGGTATAGGGGTGCGCCTGAGGACCAGCAACCTGATCGTGGTTGTCCTTACAATCATAGCGGTACTGATCATACCCTCGGTGTACCTGATGACAGGCGGAGGTTTCGTTGTGAAAAACGACATCAACTTCTGGGTCATCGTGGGTATTATCGGTGCGATGAGTTGGACAGCATGGTTGATCAGGCGTGCATACTCCCTGAAGTACAAACCGTTTATTGGAGACCATAGCGAACCTGTTTCGGTGGTTGTACCAATATGGCACGAGCATCCAGAAACATTCATCACATCGATTGAAAGCATCACAGTCAACCTGCGCGAAGGTGACGAGATCATCTGCGTGTTCGATGCGACCGAACACGACTGTTTGGAAGCACTCGATGATAACTACCCAGCGCAGGCATACCCGAATATAAAGAGGATTATCGTCACTGAACCAGGGAAGCGACATGCCCTCGTCAGGGGCATCAGGGAAGCGCATAACGACATCACGATTCTATGCGATTCGGATGTTGTATGGGCGCCTAATCTGGTAGAGGAGGTGCTGAAACCATTCGCAGACCCAGCTGTTGGTGGTGTTGGAACTCGCCAGAAGGTCGCTAATGTCGAAGAAGGTTTGATGCGAAGAATTGCGATGTGGTGGTTGAATGCTAAACTGCTCGACTACATGCCAGGGTTATCGAATAAAGGTGTAGCTGTTGTGCTATCGGGCAGAACTGCTGCGTATAGACGAAGTTACATTCTACCATTGCTCAATGACCTTGAGAACGAGTACCTATTTGGCGTGAAAGCTTTGAGTGGTGATGACGGGCGTCTAACCACGTTGGTGATGAAAGCGGGTTACAAAACAGTGTATCAGAGCACAGCGGTGCTAACGAGTTCATTCCCGATCAAGTTCAGAGACTTTGTAAAACAGAGAGTTAGATGGGCTCGAAATAGCAATCGTTGTTATTACAGGGCACTATTTGAGGGATGGGTGTTTAAGAAACACCCAATCCTCCCGCTGACTATCATACATACACAGATCAGCAGTTTTACGATACTGGCACCACTTATGGCTACAATTTACTCGGTGGTCATGGGTGAACCTCTTGTGTTCATATCGATCTTCATCTGGATAAACGTTGCACGATACATCCGTGGATACAACCACCTCAAGGAAAACCCCGGGGATGTGTTTTTGGTGCCGATTGTGACACTGTTTCTGATGGTGCTGTTCCCTGTGATAAAAGCATACTCCCTGGTCACTATGAATAAGCAGGTGTGGCTTGGTCGAACCGAGAAACACGATGACTATAATTGGGCGGTGAAATAAGATGTGCAGAAAAACCGACATTATGCGAGATATTATTCTCGCAGCAGAAACAATAAAGAGAGAGGCGCTACACGCTGGTCTGGCGAATAACAGGGTCGTCTACGATGAGTGTGTGTACATTGTAGACATGGCACAGACCCTGATCAATGAGGAGGGGTTATGACCCAGCGAACAGTGACCCGACTCATCCTCCTGGCGATGGTCATTGGGATGGTCGTGACGCTGATATTCATGGCAACCGGACATGCCGAAAGTTACGCGGTGACACCAGAGATCGCTATCGAGAAGGGTACCAAGATCATCGATACGCTGAAGGTTGGGTACCAATCATTTGAAGCGCAGGTAGGCGACGAAGCCAGACTGGTAACGATGCTGACGGTGCTGGACACATATATGCGAGACAATCGTGACTCTCCTGTGAATGATATCGATGACGATCTTGCCGTGTTTGCGATTGACTGTAAGGAGTATCTCGATTCGCTTGAAGAGAAAGGGGTCACACCTACTGCAATAGATCGGAGAATCGAGTTCTTCTATAAGGCTGCTGTTGATTACAGGAACCGGAAGGTATCGCCCGTAAACACGATCTATGTAGGCACAGATACCAAGAAGGAGATCGAAGAGTCGAAGAAGAAGGATTTCGATGTTGTATATGACACAGACAACAACGTATTGCACTTGTTCCGAAACGGGTCGACCGAGGAGGTTACCCTGAATGATATCTTCTACAAGATTCAGGACAACGGGATGACCCTGTTATACAGGGAATCACCCGATGTATGGATTTTGAAGACCACTATAAGCGTGGAACCTGGTATGCGGTTGGTAATCAAAAACCCGAAGCCGACCACTTACCTGTGGTTGAAGTTAGCGAATTGTGGCAGCAGTCCGAGCCGGATAATCGTTTATGGTGAACTGGTGATGGACGCAGTGAGAGTGTCTTCATGGGACCCGGTTGCCAATACGTTCATGATGGACCCAACATCGCCTAGGGGCGAGATCAAGTTCATCGGTGGAGGTGGAATTATACAACACTGCCGCATAGAACATATAGGATATGCTAGTGCAAGCCGCCAGACGCACGGCATCACAACCATCGATTGCACAGACGTTAAAATATACGACAACACGATAGTCGGAGGATTCCAGGGAATCAACATCCAGCACAGCAGTGGTGTTATTGCCAGGGGCAATGTGATCGATGAGCCATTCGATACTGGCATACTGTTGGAAAACGGATCGGTGAATTGTGACCTGTTATCAAACATCGTTAATGCATCTGGAAGGCATGGAATCATGGTCTTTGACCGGTGTCGTGATTGTGATGTATCACTTAACACCCTGTCGAACAACCTAGGGCACGGCATAAAGGTGTTTAAATGGTGTCACGATCTGGGAATAGATCAGAACATCGCTAAGGATAACATGAGAAACGCTATTGCCGTTTTCGCCTGCGACGATTTGACAATCAGCGATAACCTTGTGACCAATGGTTCGGGTATTTTCGTGTCTCACAAGTCTGATGGCGTCACCATCATTGGAAACCGGCTCGTTAACACAACTACTGCGATCGCGTTGATCGGGACGTCTGATGAACCACAGAAGTTTATAGAGGCGATTGATGTTTCTTACAACGAGTTCGAGATATACTCGGAGTATAACATCGTTGAAAGCATGTATGGTGACGTGACTCACTGTTTGGTGAAAAATAATGACATCAGGGTGTGTTCGCGTGAAGGCATAAAACTTTTCCACGCGCACCACAACGATGTCGATCACAACACCATTGTTGGCAGTGAAAAGTATGGGATATTGTTGATCGGATCATGGTACAACAGATTCGTGGAAAACGATGTCGGGTCAGCAGGGAAAGCTAAATACGGTGCCATCAGCAACTCTTATGAAAATCACATGGTGAAGCATGGGGTAGAATACACATTGACAGACAGGGGTTGCGTTGTTTCTGATGTCGATGCCAACGGAGACGGGTGTGTGAACGCCAATGAACTTGGTCTATTGGTGTCGTATATAATTGAATCGATCATGAGTTGGTTTATATGAAAACAATATTAAAAACAGTTGCGATTATATTGTTAATCGCATTACCAGTGACTGCACTGGTTGGTATAGGAGATGTGAATGGTGATGGACATATCACCATATCAGATGCAATCATGGCTTTACAGATGTCGGCTGGAAGCCGTGAGCCGGATACGTCAACCGCGGACATGGACCGTGATGGTAGAGTAACGTCAGTGGATGCGCTTATAATAAACAAGGTAGCCACCACTGCTGCACCGACGCCAACGTTGACACCCACGCCAGACGACGAGACGGACCACATAGTATGGAAATCCCCGTTCGATGTACAAGAGTTTGATGGAACCGGTAAAGGTTGTTGCCAATACCCACACAAGCCGGAGTACGATATCGAAGACGAGTTCACAATCCGGATGTGGTTCAGGCGCGACGTGTTTAATAAAGAGCAGTTCTTCATATCAAATGGGAATTGGAAGAAGAAGCTCGGATGGAGACTTATGGTCAAGCAGACAAAGTCTCCGTATCAGTATGAGCAGATACAGTTTGACGTGGGCGATGGCAAGAATCTCAACTACTACAAGACCTTACAGGGGATCACCGACAGCAAATGGCACTGCATCGTCGTTGTCTTCAACGCAAACAAGATATACGTGGACTCAAAAGGCACACCGACACATGGCGCACTCATCCTCGATGGGAAGGCTGATTACTACATGGC
>Ga0190315_1000604_pt1 | contig 17162 bp, 17 predicted proteins | sample 48701101_MG_FD_161673 | JGI IMG/M metagenome (GOLD analysis project Ga0190315, IMG submission 161673) | Hydrothermal vent sediment bacterial communities from Southern Trench, Guaymas Basin, Mexico - 4870-11-0-1_MG | ecosystem: Environmental > Aquatic > Marine > Hydrothermal vents > Sediment ...
CCATTGTTAGCGGACCTGGCCAGAATTTTTCTGCAAGGATTTTTGCTCTTTCATCAATCTCTCTGCACAACCTCTTGATATCATCAAAATCCGCTATATGAACGATGATTGGATCAAATGTGGGTCTTTCCTTAACCTCGAATATTCTTGCAACGGCATCTGGATTGAAAGCATCTCCGCCCAAACCATAGACCGTCTCTGTCGGAAATGCAACGAGACCACCTTTTCTGATAACCTCGGCTGCTCTTTTCAGATTTTCTTCGTTCGCTTTCAGCACCTGCGCCATGCTCCCTTCCCTATATATCCTTACCTTTTTATATGCATCTGTAATTTTCCGATATATGACAAAGAGAGCAGTGATAGCGCTTGGAGGCAATGCTTTAATTAAGCCGGGACAGAAAGGAACGATTTATGAGCAGTTTGCGAACACAAGGGAGACTGTTAAATCTATTGTGAAAATCATAAAGGATGGCTGGGATGTTGTTTTAACTCATGGCAACGGTCCGCAGGTGGGAGCTATTTTATTACAAAATCAGGCAGGGAGAGACCTGGTTCCTCCAATGCCTTTAGGAATATGCGTCGCTGAAAGTCAGGGATTGATTGGGTATATGATCCAGCAGTGCTTATCAAATGCTCTCAGAAAAGAAGGAATCAAAAAAGATGTTGTTACCATAATCACCCAGGTTCTGGTTGATGATAATGATCCAGCATTTGAAAATCCCACCAAGCCGATAGGACCGTACTTTGACGAAAAACAAGCCCTGAAACTTCTCAAAGATGGATATCAGATGACAAAGCAAAAGAACGGATGGAGAATTGTTGTTCCTTCTCCTGATCCAAAAGCGATTGTTGAGGCAGACGTGATAAAGAATCTTCTTGACAGTGGTGTAATCGTCATCGCGGCCGGCGGCGGAGGCATGCCAGTGGTAGAAAGAAAGGGATGGGGTCTTGATGGAAGAGAGGCGGTGGTGGATAAAGATTTATCTGCCGAGAGGCTTGCTGAAGATATTGGTGCGAATGTTTTGCTCATTCTGACTGATGTTCCCTATGTGTATCTCAACTATGGCTCCGAAGGGCAAAGGGCTCTGAAAGAGGTGAAACTTGAAGAGATGAGGAAATACTACGAGGATGGTCATTTTCCCGCTGGAAGCATGGGACCAAAGGTTCTCGCTGCTATCAGATTTCTGGAGAATGGTGGCGAGAGAGCGATAATAGCGGATATCGACCATGCATGGGAAGCTTTAAAAGGAGAAACTGGGACTCATATAACGAGATAGGTTTCTTGCTCTTTTCATTTTTCTGCGTGGGTAGAAATAGATCGATAGTAGTAATCAAATAAGTAGTAATCAAATATTTATATCGAAAAATTAATTGTAAAATTAGGGGAGAAGATGAGAGGAAAATGGGTATTGATAATACTTGGAATTTTGGCAGTTTTTGCCATCGTTTCAATTGTTGGGAATGCAAAAATCATATACGTAGGTCCATCTGAAAAGTATACTTCGATACAATCCGCGATAGATAATGCAACAGATGGAGATACGATCATTGTGAGAGATGGGATTTACTATGAGAACATAAAGGTTACCAAAAGATTGACGATAAAATCAGAGAATGGATCGGATAATTGTATTATCGATGGTGGAGGCAAAACTGTAGTCACATTAAAGGCAGATGGAATCACGATCGAGGGGTTTATTATAAGAAACTCGGGTTTGTTTCCTTGGGATGCAGGAATTAAGATACATTCAGATAATAACAACATCAGATATAATAAAATAGTAAAATGTGGCTGTGGCATCTATATAGGAGGTCATAGCTGGAAAAGTGACAACAATAACATTACTTATAACGATATATACTCAAACGAGAATGGTATTTGTATTGACTCTCCTAATGATCTTCGCCTTTCCAGCAACAACAAAATTGCATACAACAACATTTCAAATAATGAAGATGAAGGTATGAAGATCTATGGGTTTAATAACACCATTACATGTAATAGGATTTCAAATAACGGGAAATATGGAATATTACTCTACTATTCCCGGGTGACCATCATTACCAATAACAGAATTTATAATGATGGTATTTTTATCGAAGGACGGTATACTGGGATGTATTATCATATAATAGAAAACAACACTGTAAACGATAAACCGCTCTACTACTTTAAGGGACAAAACGGAGGAAAGGTTCCAGAAGATGCTGGAGGGGTTATACTTGTTAGCTGTAGTGGAATGATAATAGAAAATCTGAGGATTAGTAATACTGATATAGGAATTGTGATAGTGTCCTGTTCACAAATCACTATTAGGAATAATAATATTTCAGATAACCAGAAGCACGGCATAGTGGTCTACTTCTCTGATAATAACATCATTACTTGCAACAATATTTCAAACAACAATGGAAACGGTGTTGGGCTCTATCAATCCGATAACAATAATATTACACTTAATAGGATTTCAAATAACCACGGGCATGGTATTCGTCTCTGTGGATGCAGTAACAATAACGTTACACATAACAATATCTCAAATAATGGAAAGCATGGTATCTGGCTCGATGGATCCGATGACACAAGAATAACCTATAATTACATATCTTTGAATGGTGATACTGGCATCTATCTTGATTTCTACAGTGACGATAACAGAATTACACGTAATATCTTAAGCAACAATAGATACGGTATCCAGCTCTGCAGATCTCGTAACAATAACATCACATATAACAACATCTCGAATAACAAGAAATATGGTATCTATCTATATCTATCCTCTCACAATTCTATTGAGAAAAATAATTTCATCGGTAATAAGCATCAAGCATTTTTCACTGATGGTAAGGTATCCTTTATTGGATCGCCTCTAAACCTCTGGGCGGGTAATTACTGGGATGATTGGAAGATAACCCTGCCTCGACCGATCTTTGGACGGATAAAATTTATTTTTGAAGTAAACGAGGGTCCACCGATGGGGGCGATCTCCATTCGGTGGCTTCATTTTGATTGGCGCCCAGCAACGAGACCATACAGTATTGGATAATCTTTTGCTCTTGACCAAATTTCATTGAAATCAAGAGTGTTTCGACAAACTATACAAAAACCCTAATTAAGCCCATAGCAATAAAATTGCTCGATTGCAACATGCCAGAGATCGAAGAGATAAAGAGAAAGATAAAGGAAATCGAAGAGGAAATTCTCAGGACTCAGAAGAATAAAGCAACAGAGCATCATCTCGGTAAACTTAAGGCAAAGCTTGCAAGACTCAGGGAAGAACTGAGGGAAGCGAAATCGAAAGGAAAACCGGGAAAAGGTTTTTCCGTGAAGAAGGAAGGTGATGCAAGCGTCGGCATAGTTGGCTTTCCAAGTGTTGGAAAGAGCACGCTTTTCAATGCGCTTGTCGAAAGAGAAAGCAAAATAGGGGACTACGATTTTACCACTCTCGAAGCGATTCCTGGAATGATGGAGTTCAACGGTGCGAGGATACAGATCATCGATTTTCCGGGTCTTCTTGAGGGTGCAAACGAGGGTAGAGGAAGGGGTAGGGAAGTCCTCTCCGCACTGAGATCGATGGACATGCTTCTCATCATGCTGGATGTGAGCAACCCCGTTTACCAGTTCGAGGTTATTTTAAAAGAGCTGTACGGCGCCGGCTTCCGGCTGAACAGAAAGAAGCCATACGTGAAGGTGGTGAAGAGAGGAGATGGAGGTATAAGGGTTTTCAAACCACAGGATACCAAACTCTCTGAGAGGGAGATAAGGGGGATTGCTTCGGAGTGTTTTGTGAATGCCGACATAATAATCAGGGATGATCTTACGGAAGAGGAACTCATAGATGCGCTCATGGGTAACAGGGTATACATCCCTGCGGTGGTGGTTCTCAATAAGATAGACCTGGCGGATGAAAAAGGGGTTGAAGGGATTGTAAAGGCCATAGAATCAAAAGGATGGAAGGTTCTGCCCGTTTCTGCAAAATACAAACATGGGATAGAAGAGTTGAGGAGAGCGATATATGACAATCTCAGGCTCATAAGAGTATTTACAAAGCCACCAAAAGGAGAAGTGAATTATTCAAAACCGATGATACTGAGGGAGGGCAACAGGATAGAGGATGTCTGTAAAAGACTTCACAAGGATTTTATAAGAAAGTTCAAATATGCCCGGGTCTGGGGTAAATCAGTCAAGTATCAGGGTCAAAAGGTCGGTCTCGACCATATCCTGATGGATGGAGATGTCATACAGATTGTGACGAAGAAGTGAGTATAAACATGCGTCACGTCGGGCGCAATTTTCGAGGTTCGCTATTTTCAAGTTTTGATTTGGCACGATGTGTGGAAAAATTTTAAAAATTGAATTTAAGTGATCATCATGAATAAAACTTCGTTCGAGCTCCGACCAACTCCGCCCTATGATTTTGATCTGCAGTGGAAATCTTATTCATCATCGAAAGAGCCACAGCCAGAAATTTATAAAGATGGCATATGGAGACGCGCTTTTAAGATTGGAGATAGATTGGTTCCGGTGGAAGTTACTTCTGTTGGCACTGTAGAAAAACCAAGGCTTGTGGTTAACGCATTTTCCAAGCTCAATGCGAAAGAGAAGGGATATCTCTCGGATAAGATCATGGGCATTTTTAGATTAAGAGAAGACCTTAGGGCATTGTATGATTTTATGGAGCGAGACGAGGTACTTCGTAAGATAAGGAAAGAACTTTACGGTCTGAGACCCCCTGGAATCGGGGCGAGTATATTTGAGGGTGCGATCAGGGTAATAATCCAACAGCAGATTTCTTTACGGGTTGCTTATGTCATGACAGGGGAATTGGTCAAAAGATTTGGAGAGAAAATAGAAATCGATGGCGAACCATATTATGACTTCCCCTCGCCACGAGTTTTGGCAGGTGCAGATGAAAACGAATTGAGGAAGTGCAAGTTATCCCGCCAGAAAGCTATGTACATCAAAGGGCTCGCACTGAAAGTTGCGGATGGATACGATTTGGAAAAAATCGGAAAGATGAACAATGAGGAAGCTATTGAGGAGTTGATGAAATTTAAGGGGATCGGAAGGTGGACCGCCGAGTTGATACTGATAACGACATTGGGGAGATTGGATCTCTGCGTCCCGGATGATCTCGGAGCAAGAAAAGCGGTTTCACATTTCTACTTCGACGGAAAACTTCAATCTGGAGATACCGTTAGAAAATTCACGGAAAGGTGGGGCAAGTTCAGGGGTTGGATAATTTATTATTTAATATGCGCATACAATATGGAAGACGGGAAGGAGGTGTAAAATATGGGCGAACAAAAACTATACGAAAAGGGGCTGGAGAATTATCCAAAAACAGCGGTTGTTTTGACAAATGTTCTGTTACTGCTCTGGTTTGGATTTGCCGCTTATGGTATGTCTGCGTTGAGATTTGCCGGGTTACCGATAATTTCCATTATTTATCTGCTATTTGCCTTCTTAATGCTCGGACTTGTTCTGAGAAAACATCTATGCACACATTGCTACTACTACAACAAATTATGTGGCACGGGCTGGGGTAAATTGAGTTCGCATCTATTCGGAGAGAAGTCGGGTAATTACGAACTCGGAATGAAGCTCGCCGGCTTAACATGGGGTTTATTGATGATCATTCCAATCATCGCCATTCCCGTTGCGATGTTTCTGCATCGGGAATTTTTATTACCGAGTGGGATATGTTTAGCTGGCTTCCTGGCGATAATGGCGATAAATCAACTCGGGAGAAAAAAGGGATGTGCGCAATGTAAGATGAGATACATCTGCAAAGCAAGCGCTGCCAAGTGATGAATATGGGAACAAAACTCCAAAAAATAGTGAAAATTCTATCAGAGAAATACGAAATTAACGAGTGGTGGGAAAGATACACTCCATTCGAAACATTGGTTGGTGTGATCCTCTCTCAGCGAACATACTGGAAGAACGTGAAAACTGCCATCGAGAGATTTGCCGAGAGGTTTAACCGTATTGAAGATGTGGCAGAGGCAAATGTGAAAGAGATTGAGGAAGTTATTAAACCGGCTGGCCTGTACAAGGTCAGAGCCAGGAGAATCAAAAATATCGCCAGAGACTTGATCGAAAAATACGATGGAAACCTGAATAAAATACTGGATCTTCCTCGCGACGAAGCTAAGAAGAAGCTGATAGCAATAGAGGGAATTGGTCCGAAAACCGCGGATGTCCTTTTGATGGCGATCAAGGGAGAGCATGTTCTACCCGTTGACGTTCACATTTTCAGAATAATGAGAAGGTTGGGGATAGCCAATGAAAAAGATGACTACGAGAGCTTGAGAGGGAAACTCGAATCTGAGATACCGCCAGCACAAAGAACGAAAACCCATCTGATACTGATAGAATTCGGAAGACGAATTTGCAGGGCGCGAAATCCCAAATGCGAAGAATGTCCGATCAAAGAATATTGCAAGGTTAGAAAATGATCTGCTCACGACAAAGTCCTTTTCCATTGAAATATAAAGAGGATCTGAATCATGGCGGAACAAGGTGCTCGATGTTGGCAGGGTTTTGAAACCCGGAGGTGGTGGCGCACCTTCGGATGACGTAAGCTTTTAAATATACAAGAAATTTACGCGAATACCCGTTACACGCCCTGGATGTAAATAAAAGGAGGTATTAAACAATGGAGGCGGTATTACTGCAAATAGCGTGGATACTCCTGATCGGGGCGATCGCCGGCTTTTTAGCTACCTGGCTTGGAATCGGTGGATGTTTCTTAAGGATACCAATGATGATGGCGCTTTTGGGTTTATCCATCAAAACGGCATATGCAGTAAATATGGCTGTCATATCCATTGCCACTATACCGGGCGTGATCGCGCATTACAGGATGAAACATGTATATAAAAAGGGAGTTATTGTAGCCGCCGTTGGAGCTGCAGTTGGCGTGATAATTGGTACGCAAATAGCGATGTATGTTCCATCCGCAACTCTCAAGATGATCTTTGGTATCGCATGCGTTGGCGTGGGAATCTACATGACCTATTCTTCCATAAAGGGTAAGGGGAAAATGCCTCCAAGGGTGACGGTTGATCAAGTAGAGAAACTAGAGCATGGACCAAAACTTGGGGGATTGATGTTTTTAGCTGGGATAGCGACGGGTCTCTGCGGCTTCGGTGGAGGTATTTACTACATGCCCATCCTCAACGTTCTAGGTTATCCAATGCATATCGCCATAGGCACATCTTCCACTCAGATGATACCAGTCGCTGCAATCGGGGCAACGAACTTAACAATTCATGGATATCAAAACTGGTTCTATGTCTTAACAATTGGTCTTGTGACAATGCTCTTCTCATGGTTGGGTGCAAGGACTACAAAGATAATGAAGGCATGGATCCTAAGAGGAATATTTGGAGTTCTCATAGGAGTTGTTGGATTTTCGGTTGCCATAGGGTTAATATAAATCGATAAAAGCTTGGGAATTTGGAACAAGTCGGTCAGATATCGGAGTCAGAGAGGTTGTTTCGACCATATTCTGATGCGGAAATGTTCATGCAGATTGTGATGAGGAAGTGAGTATAAATTGGCAGAGGACACAGTATCGTTCTTGTGACGCAAGATTTTTAACATCTGAGTCCATGGAAATTGCGTGAAATACACGTTGTCCGAAATTCCGAACCCCGCATCAACAAGGAGGATGCCATGAAAGACAAAAAGAATTTGAATTATGGCGGGACAGGCTGGCATATTTACATTAACCTATCCTTAGGACTAGCACTACTTGTTATAGCAATATATGGAGGGTTAACTTTTCATCCAATTATTTATCTGCTTTTACTACCTGTTCCTTATTTCGTTCTCAAGGCTATTAGGTGGAGAACAGGAGGAGTTTTAGAGGAAAGATTGAGGATAAGAGAGGAGCTCATAAAATTGGTACAGCCAAAGGAAGGAGATAGGGTGCTTGATGTTGGCACAGGAGGCGGATTACTGGCTATAGGATTTGCTAAAGCTGCTAAAGATGTGAAAGCAATAGGTATTGACCTATGGGTACCTGGAGGTGGTGGAACATCCTTCAAAACAGCAAAAAGGAACTCGGAAATAGAAGGTGTTGCCGATAGAGTAGAATTCAAAAAAGCAGATGCGAGGGATATACCTTATCCCGACAATTGCTTTGATATTGTAGTTAGTAGTTTCGTACTTCACATGATCTACAAAAACAGAGACAAAGCATTTAAAGAGATGATAAGGGTTTTGAAGCCCAAAGGGAAGTTTGCGATAATAGAACCACCTGGAGGATACAAGTGGAGAATAAACGAGGATCTAAAGATAAAACTTGAGAATTTTGGACTCAAAAATGTTAAATTCATTCCCATGATGATAAGCTATCCAAAGAAGAGGAATGTGTATATAATCTATGGAGAAAAGAGAGGGTAAAGATGATGAAACGATCCACAAAATGGGTAATTACGTTGGTCTTTATTCTTCTGATAGCGTACTCTGGCTTTGTTACATACAGTTGGTTAGATGGAGAAAAGGAAAAGAAAGATATGATGAGCTACGCTATCGCTATCTCTGATCTACCTTTAAGAGAGCTTGATGATATGGGATCCATGCTGGAATATCTGATAGAACACAGTACGGATGAAGTTCTGAGGGAAAGAATTTCCGAGTATCGGTCCCACGCGAGAGCTCTATACTACTCATCGTCTATACTTTACACCTCAACCCAAGACGAAAAGTACCGGGTTTTTAAAGATGCAATGAAAAATTTAGAAAACTTCTTTATAAGCGTAAACAATAGACCAGATATTAGAAAAATTATTGAAAACAACCTCGATACCCTGAAGCAAATGGAGAATATACTGGATACTATAGACAGGATAAACGATTTAACCATTCCAAACGCCGAGGAGCTTCTTGAACTTTCAGGGGAATTGGAATTTTGAAGGGAAGTATGTTCATCGGTCCTTCAGGGAAAGTATTTCCCACACAAATGTTCTACTTCTCTTTATGAAAGGTTCTATCGTGGAACAAACCCTCCTGAAAGACAGGCCAGAAAGATAGAGAAAAATGCTGTAGAGAATGGTCTCAACAGGTGTTCTTTCTTTTACAACGATAGATTTTTCTCTCAACGATTCTCTTAACAATTGCACCTCCATTTGGATATTACCTCAAACAGGGAAATGGGGTGCAAATTAATTTTATTCTTCAGGCTAATGTTGACAGCACCTTTGTTTTGAGTTGTGTTATCCCGAAATTACTTCCTCCTGAATTTATCGGGGAAGGTGATTGGTGATGATAAACCCAAATCTCTCGGAGGAACTTAATTCGGGATACTACAAATTTTTCTGCTTTGTGCTAAAACTTTTGACCTTTAATTTCTAAATATCGAACTGTGCCTCACAGCAAATTCTAGACAAAGGTAAAATAACAGTAAACAAATGGAGCTGATCACTATGTCTCGATGGAGGATTAGCAAAAGTAAGGCGATAGAGCTACGAGAGTGGGCACTGGAGAAGAGTGGAGTCAAGAAGTTTCTGGATTCTCTACCCGAACTTCCCAAGAAAGGCGAAATAAAACCCGGACTGTATGTAAGTTACGAGATCGATGAAAGAGAACTCGATGGAGAGATCGACTGGCCCGATATAGGTGTTGCCTGGGTATACGCAATACTTCCAGATGGGAAAAGAGAATACCTCGGCGAGGTTAGAGCCTATAATTGGGAAACCGTCTGGCTTTGCACAAAAGAACATGATGAGATAGATAATGCGGAAGAATGGTGGATGCAAATTAAAGAGAGTTATGAGAAACTCAAAAAAAAGAGAAGAAAAAGGTTTCTTAAAGAGGATAAAATGATTTCATCTGATTGTAAGAAAGGATGTTGCGATTGATTTCGCGATACTGTGTGCAAAAAATTAGGTGCTTAATGCTATGGCAATCTCAAGTTAGTGGAATATCTATCGTTTCAAGATATGTGAAAGAAAGAACGGAATGAAGATGGAGATAAAATTCAGGGTGGTAGAAGAATGAATAAAGAAGAGATCTTAAGGAAGATAAGAGAGAATAGGGAAAAGATAAGTAGTTTTGGCGTTAAGAGGATAAGGATCTTTGGCTCTGCAGTAAGGGGTGAGACGAGCGAGGATAGCGATGTTGATATCGTTGTGGAATTTGAGAGAGGCAAAGCAACTTTCAGGAATGTTTGTGGTCTCGTTGATTTTCTTGAAGAACTCTTTGGCAGGAAAGTTGATATTTTAACTCCTGATGGAATTGAATCTATAAGGATAAAGCATACCAAAGAAAAGATAAAAAGGGAGGTCAAATATGCCTAAGCGAGGAGACAGAGAGTTTCTGATGGATATGCTCATCGTCTGTGAGAGGATGATTGGGTTGGGAAATGTAAATACGCTGCACAATTGAATCTTTCATCCACTTTGAAATGTATTGCCAGACGCCGCCCACAAAACATCCAAAAAAACCTATCCCTTCACCAATTCCTCAGCTGTTTTGACGATGTTTTCTCTTGATAGACCATACTTTCTGAGAAGTTCGTATGGCTCTCCGGATTCGCAGAATACATCCCTGATTCCTATCATTCTGAACCCGACATTTATTCCTCTTTCCATGAGAAACTCGGATATTGCACTTCCAAGACCACCTATTACAGAATGCTCCTCAGCCACGATAATTCTACCCGTATCTCTCGCTGACCTGAGAACAGCTTCTCTGTCAAATGGTTTTATGGACCACATATCCAAAACTCTGGCAGATATTCCCTTCTTCTCAAGCTCCTCCGCCGCCTTTACGGCTTCGTAGAGCATGGTTCCATGAGCTAGAATTGCTATATCATCTCCGTCTCTCATCTCTACCGCTTTTCCTATCTCTATGTCCTCGATCTCCTTTTTATCATAAACCACATACATCGCTTCCCTGCCTATTCTTGCATACATCGGCCCATAGTTCTCGGCCATAAGTTCAGCTATTCTCCCTGTTTGATACGGGTCACTTGGAGCAAAGACCTTCATGTTTGGCAGTACTCTCATTAGAGCAAGATCCTCAAGCATCTGATGGCTGACTCCATCTTTACCAACGCTCAATCCCGCGTGGGTAGCGAAAAGTTTGACATTCATGTTTGAATAAGCGACACACATCCTTATCTGGTCGTATGTTCTTCCGGGAACGAACACGGAGAATGTGCTCGCAAACGCTATCTTTCCGCAAGACGCGAGACCTGCAGCTACGGAAATCATGTTTGCCTCTGCTATACCCATGTTGAAGAATCTCTCTGGAAACCTCTGTCCGAATTTGTATGTCTTTGTGGATTTTGATAGGTCAGCATCGAGTACAACGAGGTTCGGATATCTCTCTCCGAGTTTTATGAGGGTCTCTCCATAAATATCTCTGGGATTAATCTTCTCCTCCATCTCCCTCCTCCAGTATCCTTTTTTCTGCCTCATCTAACTCTCTCATTGCCATCTTATACTCCTCATCATTAGGTGCGATACCGTGGAATCTCAGATTCCCTTCCATGAATGATACTCCCTTACCCTTGACGGTTTTCATTATTACCATCGTGGGTTTTCCATTTTTGAGAGAACAAGCTTCATCAAGCGCATCCAGAATCTGTTTGAAATCGTGACCGTTGATCTTCATAACATTCCATCCAAAGGCTTCCCATCTCTTCTCTATCGGCTCAAGCCCGTATATCTCTTCAGTCGTTCCATCTATCTGCAGTTCATTCCTGTCAAGAAGGGCAATGAGATTATCGAGTTTATAGTGCGATGCTATAGATGCTGCCTCCCAGATTTGACCCTCCTCACTCTCTCCATCCCCGATGAGAACATAGACATGATAGTCTTTCTTATCCAGTTTTCCTGCCAGAGCTACGCCAACTCCAAATGATAAACCCTGTCCAAGAGAACCAGTAGCTACTTCAACACCAGGAGTACTAACTGCGGGATGACCCTGCAGCATGGCGCCGACCTGCCTAAGCTTGAGCAATTCTTTTTCATCAAAATACCCACACTGCGCGAGAACTGCATAGAGCGCTGGAGCCGCATGTCCCTTGCTCAGAATAAATCTATCTCTATCAGGGTCTTTCGGGTTTTTGGGGTTGTGTCGCATGTGGTGATGATAAAGAGCAACTATTGCATCGACGGCAGAAAGAGAGCCACCTGGATGACCGGATTTTGCCCGGTAAGTCATCTCTATGATCCACTTTCTGGCTCTTACTGCCAGAAGTTCCAGATGTTTTATCAATTTTCTATCGTGTTCGTGTCTCTTCATTTCCTTTAACACCAAACAGCCCACAGCGGATATTTACAATACATGTATATAAGATTAGTCTTTTTGTCAAGTGCTTAGCTTTTGGTGAGTTCCCATCCGCATATATCGTTCGCACAGATGATTCCAGATATTATTACCGCCTCGATTCCGCCTCCAGGAAAGGTTGATGCATTTGCCAAATACAAACCCCTTACTGGAGTTTTGAAGTAAGGTCTTTTGGTATCAATTGACTGATCAAAAGAATAGATTGCTCCTTCCGGCATGGAAGTATATCTTTCGAATGTTTTTGGCGTCGCGGTATCTTGAATAACTATATGCTTACTCAAGTTTGGAATGATCTTCTCAGCCCTTTTGATCAGAAGTTCCGCAAATTCCCTTTTCTTCTCCAGATATTCTTTTGTTCCCCTCTCTGGAAATTCGTTATAATTCGCTCTACTCAGTATCGTAACGCTTGCTTTTCCTTCAGGTGCTAAGCTTGGATCCGCATTGGAGTTTATGACAATGCTGTAACCTTCATCCAAATCCTCGATGATGGTCGGATAATCAGATAAATCCATATCCACTCCCAGGAACACCATAAAGCAAGACGGTGACATCTTCAGTTTCTTTATGTATTCAACAAACTTTCTGTTCAGATTCTCCTCTCCAACGAGCTCAAGAAAAGTAGTTTTTGCGTTTGCGTTGGCAACTATGATCGGACTACTTAAGATTCTATCTTTGATCCTTACACCTTTAACCTTCCCTTTATCAACGATTATCTTATCCACCCTATGCTCCGTAAGAACTTCTCCGTTGTGTTTTTCGATGAATTCTTTCAATGCGTTGGCAAACCTCTGTGCCCCTCCCTTAGGGAAGTATCCACCGTGCAGATAGTATGAAACCACGGCAGTTAAAGCGCCACCTGCTCTCGTTTCTTCTGGCTTTGTTCCCAAATAGCCAAGAAGAGCGCAGAGCAAGGTTTTCAAATCCTCATTGGTGAAAAACTCATCTAGTTTTTGCTTGAAAGTTTTGTTCATCCAGTCGAAGAAGTGAGGATGTTCTTTGGGATAATCCACGAGCTTCTTTGCTCCAAAAACCTTGACTATCAGTTCAGCAGGTAGAGGAGTACCATAGACCAGGTCTTTGTAACATTCTTCATAAGCTTTCTTAGCTTCACCAAAGAATGCATGAATGTTTTCTTCCTCTTCTGGAAACATCTCCGATAGAGACTTTATGAACTCCTCCAGGTTGCTGGCGTCGATCTCTTTACCTTTAAAGATAAACCTCATCCTGTTCCTTACAAAAAGTTCATCTCTCTCAAGATCAAGTTCCTTGAGAAGATATGTTATTGGTCCCTTTTCCCATAATCCGCTTATGTTTTCAACGCCCGTATTAAAGACAAAATCCTTTCTCTTGAAAGAAGAGCAGTAACCTCCTACCTGAGAATGCTGTTCCAAAACCAAAACCCTGTAACCTCTTTTTGATAGCAAAGCACCGCAGGTTAGTCCACCAATACCTGAGCCAACGATTATGACATCGTATTCGTTTTTTCCTTTTAGTTTTTCTACATCAACCTTCCAATCGTATTTCCTGAATTCCCTTGTAGCTAGATAGGCTGGTGCTTTTAAAGGGAAGATAATCGAAAATGCTATGCCGAAAGCTATCAATGTGTTTGAAAGAACTACCGCGAAAGACCTGTTTAAAAGCAAAAATGTGGTCGCATTTGCCATGAAAATCCCCGCCCATGCTCCGGTGATCAGGTTATTGATAACAATAAATGACCTTTCCTTCCAGTAAATTTCGGGATAATCTCTCTTTGAAGCTTGAAAGGTAAAGGGTTGTTTGATGATTATAGAAAGGAAAGCCATCAGAGACAGAGCAAAATAGCCGAGAAAACCGCTTCTCTCAACAAACACATTCAGATTGAAGATAAATGTAGCAATGGTAGCTATGCTGAAATAGAGAAGAGATGTTAAATCCATCAAGTTGAAGTCCATCTTGCGGATTTGAGGTGTTGTAAGAAGTAAGGCGATGACAAGAGCAATAACGATTCCTGTAGCATTCCCCATACCACATAATGTCCAGTAGACAATCCACGGAGCGAAAGAAATGATCATGTAAAACATGCCAGGGATCTTCATCTTATCCCTTCGAAGATGATCTAAATTTTCTAACTTTTCTCTTCAAGGTGTTTTATTCCCCCTTTTCCCCTCAGGATGTTATAGAGATCAAGATATATATCTGCTCTTAAATCTCTGATAACTGGTCTTACATGGCGGGCGTGCTCTATTTCTTCAAGGTTAATATCGCAGAGAAGAATATCTTCCTTGAAATAGTCCATTTTCTTGATGAGATTACCGAGAGGATTGTATATCTGACAGCCGCCCCAGAAGACCAGATCCTCTTGAGCTCCCACGAGATTTGTATACGCTAAAAATACCGTGTTTTCCAGAGACCTCGCTGGTAGCAATCTTTCAAAATAGATTCTGGTTGTGGATGGAGATGCTGAGATGCAGACTATTATATCCGCACCCTGTAAGGTTAGTGCTCTTGCAACTTCTGGAAAGAAAAGATCATAGCAAACCATCATCCCTATCTTTCCGAGTCTTGTATCGAATGGCTTTATTTCTTCGCCTTCATCAAAGAATATCTTTTCTTCGAAAGGACCGAATGTTGGCAGGAACCATTTGCTGTAAGTATCGACTTTTCCATCGGGGTGAGCAAGTACCGAGGCGTTTCTTATGAGCCCCTTTGGATTCTTTTCTTTGAGGGGCATACCAAAGATGATGTAGGAATCTTTCTCCTTTGCGAGATCCGAAATATACTTCACGGATTCTCCATCCACTGGCTCAGCAATGTCTCTGAGTTCATCTTTGCATCTGTAACCAGAAAGGAAAAGTTCGCCAAAGACATAGAGATCCGCATCCTCCTTCTTTATGAATTCCTCCATCTTCCTTAGATTTTCTTCCTTTTTGCCGATCTTTGGTCTTCCCGCTATTAGGGCTATTCTTGCATGCATACCTTTTAAGGCATAGTAGAGAGAAAGATAAATCTTATTATTGAGTTAATTATCCGATACTACGTAAATACCGAGATTAAGTCGTTCCAGAATAACTTAAGGCGCCATGCAAACACTTTTCCTTTTCTATTAGTTTTTATCAGCAGACCGTAATAGTCTATCGAGAATCCCCCATCTATTGGCCAACTATAGACATTAGCTGCAAAGCCAGCTAAAATGTAGCCGCCATCTTTTGTCTGGCGTACCCAATAACATCGCGAGTAGTCTTTTACCTTGAAGGTTTGATTCCACTCTTCGTTTCCCTTTCTGTCTATTTTTATCAATAGAACCCTCCCACCTAGGTAAAGGTGTTTCACAGTATACCCCCCTATGATATATCCACCATCTATAGACTGATGTATCGCTTTGCCAACTATCTCCCACCCTTCTTTTTCAAATGTTTTACTCCATACTACGTTCCCCAAGTTGTCGGTTTTTATAATTAAAGTTCCTATACTATCACTTCCTTCCTTTCTTCCTAGTATAACAAATCCACCATCTTTAGTTTGTTGAACCCAATGACCTCCTTCGTCCCTCCATCCACCAAATGTCCTGTTCCACTTTTCTCTTCCATTATCGTCTATCCTTATGAGCCAAATATCACGGTTACCATGACCGTAAGATTCGGTAGAACCAACTATGATAAAACCTCCATATCTGGTTTGCTGTATACAATAACCTATATCATCTCCCTCTCCTCCAAATGTTTTATTCCACTCTTCATTTCCGTTACTATCTGTCTTTACAAGCCAGAGATCCGCATCATCATGACGATGGTATTTACATCCAACCACGATATACCCTCCATCTGTAGTTTGCTGTACGCAGTAACCTTCTTCCCAAGTGTACTTTCCACCGAATGTTTTGTTCCATTCTTCATTACCATTACCATCCGTCTTAATAAGCCAGAGATCAAATTTACCGTGACCGTAATACTCAGTCAACCCGGCGATGATGTATCCCCCATCTGCTGTCTGCTGAACCGAGTAACCAAAATTCCATTTATAACTTCCCCCTATTGGATTTCCTCCCCCAAACTTTTTGTCCCAAAGCATTTTACCGTTCTTGTCTGTTTTTACTAGCCATACAAGATACGCCCCGCGTCTGTGTGAGAAGGTTCGTCCTATTGCAATATATCCGCCATCTTTTGTTTGCTCTACACAATAAAAGACATTTTCACCATACCCAACTGTTCTTACCCATGTCCTAGGGTAAAAGAGGAAGCTCTGTTTTACGCACATATCCTTCTTGAAAGCCCCCTCAATTTCTTGCACAGCGAAGGAACTCATGAGTAAAAAAATCGTTACACATGTTGTTGTTATCAATAACTTCCCTGTTCTCAATTTTTCGTTCCTCCATTAACTTTTACACTTTTTTACGCAGTAACATAGTATTTCTTCGTTATAACCTTTACGACGTTCGGTACTTCGAAATTTTTTGTGGATGAGCTAAGTTTCTATCTTTAGGTATGCTACACAATAGCACGATAGCTATAAGGAATATCCACAATTAACTTCGCAGTACCCGACGTTCGGTATCGATATTCCTTATCATAAAGTACTTGTTAGCAAGGATTGATGTACATTGATTCAACGCTTAAAAATGTAGAAAGATTACTATTGCTTCTTGTGTCTCCTACTAGGATGCGTCTCTCTTCTTTTTTTATCTTCTGTCTTCTTCATTTTTGCCATACGCCAGGCGCCGGCGAGTACTACAAGGATAAAGACAGTAAGTAATATCATCACGCCGTACTGCATCCAGTCCGAGGGTGTTCTCGCGCGTGGATGCTCAGTGGTTCCAAACAGGGCATGCCCTCCCACGTGGAGAAATTCCTTTCCATCCCATTTCAATGGCTTC
>Ga0190315_1000605_pt1 | contig 17127 bp, 12 predicted proteins | sample 48701101_MG_FD_161673 | JGI IMG/M metagenome (GOLD analysis project Ga0190315, IMG submission 161673) | Hydrothermal vent sediment bacterial communities from Southern Trench, Guaymas Basin, Mexico - 4870-11-0-1_MG | ecosystem: Environmental > Aquatic > Marine > Hydrothermal vents > Sediment ...
AGTTGTGGACCGGGGCATGGCTACATGGGCAAATCTTGATCAGATGGATGAGGATAAAGAACGGTATCTCGTGGCGCTTCGAGCAGGGGTCAAGGCAACCGGTCTTCTGGAATTAGAGAGCGCATGTTCTTCTGCCTGATAGTGGTAAACGCCGTCGAAAAGCCCATCGACGTCTCCTGCTACAACATACACCTCAAGCGGGTACAGCGCGCCCGCCGACGGCGGGAATCGCTTTTACCGTAAACATATCGCGCACCCTCCCACCCGATCCTGGTAGCATTACACATCCAGATTCTCGACTTCCCTCGCGTGCTTCTCGATGAACGCTCGCCGCGGTTCGACAGCATCCCCCATCAGTATCGTGAACATCCTGTCAGCCGCAATCGCGTCTTCGATCGTCACCTGAAGCATCATCCGCGTCTCAGGATTCATCGTCGTCTCCCAGAGCTGCGACGGGTTCATCTCGCCGAGACCTTTGTACCGCTGCACAGTGATGCCGTCTTTTCCGATCTCCGCCCGTATCGCGTCCAGCTCCTCGTCTGAAAACGCATACCGCCTGACCTTTCCCCTCTTGACCTGATAGAGCGGCGGCTGCGCGATGTAGACGTATCCCGCCTCGATCAATTCGGGCATGTAGCGGTACAGGAACGTCAAAAGCAGCGTTCTGATGTGAGATCCGTCAACGTCAGCATCCGTCATAATCGATATCTGGTGATACCTCGCCTTCGTAATATCAAACTCCTCCCCGATCCCGGTCCCAAACGCTGTTATCATCGTCCGAATCTCGTTGTTGCGCAGGATCTTGTGGAGCCTCGCCTTCTCGACATTCAGGATCTTGCCCCGAAGCGGCAGAATCGCCTGGAACTTCCGGTCCCGCCCCTGCTTGGCACTATTGTGAACGAACACGCCGCTGGAAAGTGCAAAGTTGTGTGTGCCAGGAACCTCGATATCGTAAACATCCACACGCTCATCCACACGCTCGACCGAAACGATCCGATGGTTGTGGTTCAAAACGGCTTCACGTGCCCGTATCGCGTCCCCATCAAAGTATCGCTGGCAAAAGGAGTCAAAGCGCAAAAGTGTTGAATCTCGCGTGGCAAGGCGATGGGCGCAATATGAATCGAGGTCCAGTTCGTTTTGCTCTGTTTGGAATTGCAACAAAGCCGCTATGGTCTTGGCGTAATACGTCCGGTGCAGCGCGGCGTGCCGCTTTGCCCGAAATTCAGGCGTCCCTTGTTGCCGCGTCTCTTCTCGCCGCCATTCCAGCAAATCTTTGTCCTGCCACTGTTGCTTGGCGCGTTCTGAAAAATCCTCCCGCACATCTGGACGATCGGCAAAATACTGGCGGACGCGCTCTGCTTGTGCTTGACGGTTGTCCTCATCGCCCCAATACCGACGCTGCGCTTGGTACAGGCGTTGATTATTCTCTCGGCGATAATCTCCGTTTGCATCGTAAAACGCACGCCACCTTTCTACCATGTAATCCTTGTATGTATCATCCTCCCACTGCGCTTTTGCTTGTTCGGAAAGAAGCTGTCGCGTCTCCGGCTGCATCATGCGCTCGCTCATCATGGCGCGGAATTCCCCACTCTGATGAATCTTGCGGCACTTCTCGATCGCTTCTGGCGTGTGCAGTGTCTGGTTGATATGCACCCTGTGCAGCGCCATATGCTCATCGCGGGGCAGTCGCCGGATATTGGTCGGATTGTTATTGTGTTTGTTAAAATCAGTGTGATGGCAGTGATCCCCGTCCGCCTCTGCATAAACACCCTGCCAGCGGTTATACCAGTCAGCTAACATATATGTGAAAAGCCAGGTCTCTGAACGCGGATCCCACACCATTTCATACTCGTCAATCGTAATCCCCGATTCGTTGATATCCGACAGCTTGCGATACAGCGGCATGAGGGAGTCATCCGGAGTCAGTGCGGCTGCCGGTTTATAACTGCCATCACGTACCATGAAGCGGTGGTCTGGTGTGCAAATCAGAGTCTCGCCGGTATCAAGTGTTACCCGAACCACTTCAGCGTTTGCTCGGGTCATCCGGGCATCCCGAATACGCTCCAGTCCTACCTGCCCACCGCGGCGGATGGTGTAGCAAAAGTGATCCTTGCCCATTGACTGCTCATTCACAATTTCCTTGAAACTCAACGAACGCCCATCCGCCAGAGCGACCTCTGTATCACCGTGAAAACAACCCCCCGCGCTGTCGCCCTCAACCAGATATATCTCGCTCTTTGCCGGATCCCGCTCAGAGCAGTCAGCCAATTTTCCGGGGAGACTCCCTGATTCGAGCGCGGTTTTGCGTCTTGTGAGCTCCCGCGCTTTCTTTGCAGCAGACCACGCTTTGGCTGCCTCTATTATCTTGTCTATTACCTTCTTTGCTGTTTTCGGGTTCTCTTCGAGAAATTCATCGAGTCCCTCGCCAACAAGCGACTGGACAAGTCCTTTCACCTCGATATTCCCGAGTTTCATCTTGGTCTGGCCCTCAAACTGCGGATTCGCGAGTCTCACGCTGATTACAGCGGTCAGGCCCTCGAGCGTGTCCCTTCCGCTGATCTCCCCGCCGCCTTCCTTCACAAGTTTGTTCTCTTTTGCATACTTGTTGATCGACCTTGTGAGCGCGGACTTGAAGCCGCTCAGATGCGTCCCGCCTTCCCTTGTATTGATGCTGTTCACAAATGAGAGGACGTTATCCGAGTATCCCTCGTTGTACTGGATTGCAATCTCGATATCAGTGTCGTCCTTCTGTTTCTTGAAATATGCAGGATCGTGAAGCGTGCTTTTATTTTCGTTCAGGTACTCAACAAACGAGACGATTCCGCCGTCAAACTGGTACGTATCCTCCGCTTCCGGGTATGGCTCGCCCCGCTCGTCCCTGATTGTGATTCGCACGCCGTGGTTGAGGTAAGCGAGTTCGCGGAGCCGTTTCGAGAGCGTGTCAAAAGAGAACTCGGTCTCTTCGAAGATTCTGGGGTCTGGCTTAAACGTGATCGCGGTTCCTGTGCGGTCTGTCTCTCCTATTACTTTTAGATCATACTTCGGAGTCCCCCGCACGTATTCCTGCACGTGGACACTTCCGTTCTTGTGGATCTCAACGCGCAGCCACTCAGATAGTGCGTTCACGACAGAGACACCAACACCGTGCAGACCACCAGAGACCTTGTATGTGCTTTTATCGAATTTTCCTCCGGCGTGGAGCACCGTCATCACGATCTCGACAGCGGGCTTTCCGTAATCCTCGATTATGTACACCGGAATCCCCCTACCGTCGTCAGATACCGTGACAGAGCCGTCCCGGTTCAATGTTATCGCAATTTCGGTACAGTGCCCTGCCATCGCCTCATCGATGCTGTTATCGACGACCTCGCTCACGAGATGGTGCAGCCCGACAGGTCCGGTGCTCCCGATGTACATCCCGGGCAGGGATCGCACCGCTTCGAGTCCGTCCAGCACCCGAATCCGCTCTTCGTTCTCCATGCTATACCATAGTAGGTTTGGGTTCGTAAAGGTATTGCACGCAGCCGCTTCGCCCGCTGGCGTGATGCCCTACTTGTAACATCGGAAGGGCATTCTCTCTGTCGCTGGTACGGTTACCGGTGTGCCTTGATGCGCTGTCGATACTGCCCCGGCACCCTCTAAAATCGCTCAAACGTCAACATCCCATCGGAACTGTTTCGTCTTTCTTGGTGGGGACTTTATCAGGCTGCCAGTTTCGTCCACAAGAACGGAAGTGTCCACGTGCATGAATACGTGCGGGGGGCTCCGAAGTACGATCTAAAAGTAATAGGAAAGACAGACCTCCAGTAATCGATCTGGTACCCACCTATGCCGCCTGTACTTTGGATACATTTCATATAAACGCCAGGAATACACATCGAGGACTCCTGGTACTTCCGCAGTGCGCTAACAGTCTCGGTGGAGACGTCGATGCTCACAATCTCAGGAACGCCCTCCTCAGATTCCGTGATCAGTACTTTTGACTTTATCACGGTCTTCCCACTGGTTACACATCCGGAAGCAGCGATCAGAAGAATTAACAGCATCGCAACAGCTTCGGTTCGTCCCACGTCAAAATAGACGGTGGTGTGTCTTTTTAAGCCTTTCGGTGGTGCCGGTTCCGGCGGGATGGTTCATGGCAATCATTCGACGACCTCTGCCGCGATTCTTACCGGGGTGCGGACGCAATCGGCAGCCACAACATAAATTTAAGCAGGTGCCCGAATGAATCATTCCCATGCTCAACCTCCATGACCTCTCAAACGAGTTCGAAGACCGGAAATCCGCGATCATAAACTACGAACGCGAGACATCAGGCGAACTCACTGAGTACGGAAATGCACTGCCCGATCTGGATCGTGCGGACACGTCCATGAACAGCACTCTTCCGCAGTACAGCGGCGCAAAGCTTTTTGAGCCCGGAAGAACCATCAGAAGGTTCCACCCCGCTGCGGCATGGAAGAACCGGGAGGGCGCGATCAGTTGGGTGGACCGCGTTCTTTCCGGCGTTGCCGTCGGATCGGCTGACGGCAGCCAGATTTATCCTGATAAGAACTACGGTCTCCCGATCGCAGCTGTTCAGGTCGGAAGCGTATACAACCGGCACACGACAGACCGCGAGTACGCCCATGAGACGAGCGCAAGCCTGATCACCCCGGACGAGTTCGCGGACGCGGGAGTGTATGCGTACGGAAAGGAGTTTGTCGATGCCAGACGCTTCGCTCTTGAATGCGACGCCCTGATCGACCTGATGTGCACGAATGATTCGATCTACCTGCTGCTCGACGGAACGCTGGTGCCTCCGCACATCAATACGCTGCGCAAGAACCTGAAAGAGATTTATCTCGACGCCATGATGAAATTGCTCGGCGCATCAAAAGAGACGAAAAACCCGATAATCGGGTATGTGGACGTGAGCGTGCAGCGGGACGTCATAACCATGATGCGCCACCTCTACGGGCTGAAAGCGACAAAAAAACTCTTTGATCCGGTCCTCTTCGCAGACCGGTTGAATTGGGGCGACCGGACGAAGGCGTTCATCTGTAACCGGGACGACCGTCGCGGAACCGACAGTCCGTCGGTGCTCGACACGTACATGGAGTATCGGGACAGCATCGCTTTCTTTTACATGCGAATGGGCGACCTTCCGAGCCGGATCGAGTTTCCGATCTGGTGTGCGAGTGACACGGATGCGATCGACCGCATCGCAGACATCATACGTGCGGAGACGATCCTTCGCGGGAGTTATCCTGATATCCTGATGATCGCGCACAGGAACGCTGTTGTCACGGCAAAAGAGCACGAGGTCTTCTACCGGATGCTGAGCCGGTTCTGCAGAGAGCACGGGATCGCAGTACATACCGGGGCAAAGCAGGAATGTAAGGATCGGGATTAGGTCGCAGGTCTTTGCAGTCGCCATACCGCCAGAAGAAGCCAAAAAGAAAAGAATTACCGATCCCGTTACGGGAAGAGCTATTTTCGTTCTCACTCCACAGTAACACTCTTTGCGAGATTCCTGGGCTTGTCGATCTCGCAGCCCCTGTGGTACGCAACGTAGTACGCAAAGAGCTGAAGCACGACCGATGAGAGGATCGGTGCGATGAGCGGGTTCGTGTCAGGAATACGGAGCACATAATTCACGTACTTCGTAATCTCGGTGTCTCCCTCGCTTGCGATACCGACAACAGTTGCACCTCTTGCCTCAACCTCTTTTATGTTTCCGAGCAGCTTATCATAGACCGTGTCCCTGGTTGCTATCGCAATCACAGGAACGCCCTCGGATATCAGGGCGAGCGGACCGTGCTTCAGTTCGCCAGCGGGAAACCCCTCTGCCGGAATGTATGAGATCTCTTTTAATTTGAGCGCGCCCTCAAGAGCGATCGGGTAGTTTGCGCCCCTGCCCATGAACAGGAATCGGTCGGCGTCTGTAAAGAGTGCCGCGCACTCCTTGATTGCGGGTGCATCGTTTAACACACGCTGGATATTTCCGCCAAGCTGCCTGAGTTCGTAGACGAACTCGTTTACGGATGCGGTCGAGAGAACCTTCCTGTCGCTTCCGAGCGCGACAGAAAGAAGAAGCAGGACTGCAAGCTGCGATGTGAACGACTTCGTTGCGGCGACCCCGATTTCAGGTCCCGCTCTTGTGAAGAGACATTTGCACTCCCTTGTCATGCCGCTCCCGAGAACGTTTACGATTCCGAGTTTCTTGCACCCTCTTGACCCTGCCTCTCTCATCGCTGCGAGGGTGTCAGCGGTCTCTCCCGACTGCGTGATCGCAACCACAAGGTCGCGATCGTCAATTATTGGGTTCATGTACCTGAATTCGGACGCTACCTCCACAACGACAGGGATCTTTGAAAACCGCTCGATCGCATACCTTCCGAAGAGTCCCGCGTTGTGCGAGGTTCCGCACGCAAGAACAACGATTCGCTCCACATCCCTGAGATCCATACCGAGATCAAGATCAATTCCGCCAGACGACACCCTTCCCGAAAACGTCTCTCGGATGACTGCGGGCTGCTCAAAGATCTCTTTTAGCATGAAATGCTCATACCCGCTCATCTCTGCCGCTTCCGGGTCCAGGTCCATCGTCTCGACGTCCCTCTCGACAGGCGTCCCGTCGAAGGTCGTAAGCCTGATTCCGTCACCTGTGATGACCCCGATCTCTCCGTCCTCAACGAAGATCACATCTCTTGTGTACTTCAGGATTCCTGCGACATCGGACGCCACAAAGAAGTCGCTGCCGCAAACTCCGAGAACGAGCGGACTGCCCTTCCGTGCAACAACGATCTTGTCTGGCTCGCTTTCGCATATCGCAGCCAGCGCGTACGATCCGCGAACATCGGACAGCGCCTCTCGCACCGACGCTTCGAGATCGCCACAATAGTGCTCACCGAAGAGATGCGGGAGCACCTCTGTGTCGGTCTCTGATCTGAATTCGTATCCCCTGCCGATCAATCGCTCTTTTATCTCATTATAGTTCTCGATTATCCCGTTGTGAACGACAGCAATTCCGCGGGCATCGTCGCAGTGCGGGTGCGCGTTCGCGGACGTTGGTCTTCCGTGCGTCGCCCACCGCGTGTGCCCGATTCCTATATTCCCATGAACATTGGGGGTGACCGACACAAGATCATCCACGCTCCCCTTTGTCTTTGATGTCTGGATGCTGTTACCAGCGATCGCAATTCCAGCGGAGTCGTACCCGCGGTACTCAAGCCGCTTGAGAAGGTCAAAGAGTACAGGCATAGCCTCCAGTGTGCCGAGATACCCCACGATTCCGCACATCTCAGATCACCACTGCACGATTCGGTATCTTTCCCCGTATGACCGCGCCAGTTCCGATCCTGCACTCGGTCCCGATCAATGTCCCGGGGTCTGTCGAGACATCGCACCCGATCATGTTACCATCCCCGATCACGCTCCCGAGTTCATCCGCATGGTGCAGGATCCCGCCAAGTTCGATTAAAAGGTTCCTCCCACTCGCTGTTATGAAATGGCTATCGATCCGGTTGTTCTCCCCGATTATCGAGTTTCGTATGGTTGAGTGCGAACCGATGTAGACATCATCGAGGATCACGCTGTTTCTGATGTATGTGAACGGCTCGATCGTGACGTTGTCTCCGATCGACGTCGATGGCGCGATGACAACATTCGGACCGATCTCGCAATCTCTCCCGATGACAACAGGACCTGTTATGTGCGAACCTGCTCTTACGACCGAACCATCGGAAACGACAATCTTGTCCGCCCGGTCCCCGATCGTGCCCTCAATTCTCCCGTCTATCGATTCATAGACGTCATCGAGTATTCGGGAATTAACATCGAGCATGTTCCACGAATGAACCACATCCATCCACGTGCTATCGGTCCTGTACGAACAAACCTCGTTGCCTGCGTCGATCATCTGCTGTATCGAGTGCGTGATCCCGAACTCGCCGACGTCGGACTGCAGCGTCTCATCAATCGCATCGAATATCTTCTGGTCAAATATATAGAGTCCTGTGTTTACGTTGTGGATATTCTTTACTTTCCGATCCTCGACGATCTTTTCGACCCGTCCCCCACTCCCCACCACGACCGCATACCCGGCGGTGTTCTGCTTGTGAACCGTCAGAATCGATGTGCCTCCGGAACCTTCGGAATAGTTCTTCAGCATATCCGCGACCGTCTTCTCGCTTACGAGGTTGTCCCCGTTCAGTACGAGGAATTCGTCCGCAACGAGACCCTCCACCAGTTTTATCGCATGAGCGGTGCCGAGTTGCTGGTCCTGCTCCACATAATCAATATGAACGCCAAAGTCGTGCCCGTTTCCGAAGTAGCTCATGGCGCGTTCCTTTGCATACCCGACGACGATCACGATATCGGTGATGCCGTTGTCGTGCAGCGCCTGCACCACATACTCCATCGTCGGTTTGTTTGCGATCGGGAGCATCACCTTCGATCTCGTATATGTCAGTGGTCTGCACCGCATCCCTTCACCCGCAGCAAGAATGACCGCTTTCATCACTCTCTGTATCTATCAGTCACCGCATTAAATATATCGGGTCGGAAGCCAGTTTTTGAATGCGGAGCATCGGCGAAGCCATCAAACTTTTGTGAAAAGTTTGCGAGTAAGAAATGCTCTTCGGGTGGGGCTGGCAATATATTTTTTCGTATACATAAAAAAGTCAGAAGTTGTGGCGGTGTGAAGATGTGGAGTATAGGTGCTGACAGAAGTCATGAGATCGACCGCATCAGTCGTTCGCACCATCCGACCAGATCATCGACCCACTGCGACCAGAACTGAACAGGGTTCTTGACAGGCACGATACCATCGTCCTGGCTGAATAACCCGCTGTTATAGAATAAGAAACCCTCTTTCATCTGGTGATTAAGATCGCTCCTGATAATCTCCCTCACAAGCCCCTCTTCACGATTCCTGCGCAACAGACGTATCAGATACGGCGTGTCCCTTGGTCACACCACGCATTCATGGTATTCGGAGTCCCCGTAATACACCTTCCTCTCAGATTCCCGCACAGCAACCCCGAACTTTCTCATGGTCATCTTTATATCACTCAGATGCAATAATGTAACGATGACCTATATATCCCTTTCGTTTGAAGTCCACCAGCCTTACCGGTTGAACCGCAGATTTCCATACCATAAAGGAGAATATTTTGATTACGAACTGAATCGCAGCACCTTCAATAAAATTTCAGAGAAATGTTACCACCCAGCAACCGAAACAATCCTGGACAAGCTGGATGAATACAAAAATGAATTTAAGGTCGCATTCAGTATGTCAGGAGTATTTCTTGAGCAGTGTGAGATGTATGATCCGGACCTCCTGGAACTCTTCAAAAATCTCGCAGAGACTGCGAACGTCGAATTCCTGTGCCAGACCTACTACCACTCCCTCTCATCGCTTTACGAGGATAAGGATGAGTTTATAGATCAGGTAGAGATGCACTTCAGGACAATCCGGGATCTGCTCGGCTATAAGCCAATGTTCTTCGAGAACAGCGAACTCCTGTACAACAGTGAGATCGCAGAACTCGCTAAGTCGCTTGGATTCAAGGGGATATTTGCCGAGGGCATCTCGAGGATACTCGGCTGGAGATCACCGAACTACGTGTACAAACATGATGACATGCCGGTTCTCCTCAGGAATTACCAGCTGACCGACGACATCGGTTTCCGCTTCTCATCAAGGTGGTGGACGGAGTATCCGCTGACCGCTGATAAGTATGCTGCATGGCTCTCCGAAACCCGGGGCGACTGCATCAATATCTTCATGGATTATGAGACGCTCGGCGAGCACCACTGGGCAGACACCGGGATATTTGAGTTTCTGAGGTACCTTCCGGAAGAGATCCTCAAATATGATCATCTCTCATTTCTAACGCCATATGAGATCGTGGAGACGTGCGATCCTGTTGGCGAGATCGATGTCGGGGTCTTTGACACGATCTCGTGGGCAGACCTTGAACGCGACACCAGTTGCTGGCTCGGAAACGAGATGCAGCTCGCATGTTACGAGAAGCTGAAGCATCTTGAGAAGAAGGTTAAGGAGACTGGTGACAGAGAGTTAATCGAGACATGGAGGCGTCTTGGGATCAGCGATCATCTGTACTACCTCTTCACAGCGGGAGGAGGTCCGGGTGAGGTTCACAGTTACTTCAGCCCGTATAACAGCCCGCTTGAGGGTTTTGTGATATATTATTCTGTTCTTTCAGACTTTGAGCGGCGCATCGACCTCTCGAAGTGATCCTGCCGCATCCTCTGGCGGCATGGTGTTTATGAAGACATCGGTATTCTTCTCAAACCCTGCGGCAATCGAGAGCTTCGGCTCGATTCTGATGTTCAGGTGATAGCTGCTATCGTCCATCTGGAAGAACATGTAATTGTATGATGGATCATCGAGGAGGGTCTTCAGTTTCAAGAGCGCATCCCGGAGCGTCGTACCGAGTGATGTCAGGAAATCGGGCGCTGTTATGCTGCTTGCGTGCTTCTTCGGAAGCATCCACATCTCAAACGGCAACCGTGAACAGTACGGCGCAAACACGATCCAGTGATCGTTCTCGATTATCACCCGCTCTCCGCCTGATCCTCGCTCCACAATATTGCAGTACGGACACCGGTCTGCCTCTTCGATCGCAGTCAGTTCCTGCGTGATCAGGGGCGGGACAAACGGCATCGGCATCAACTGGGTGTGCGAATGCGACAGAGATGCACCAGCGTCCCTGCCGTAATTCCGGAAGAGGGAGATGTACTATATATACCGTCCTTTTTCAGATAGTGCTTCGTCCGGTCAGAATAGACATGGATGAGCCTGATGCAAAGATGCGTAAGTCACAGGGCATATCTCGAAATGATGGCAAATAGACGTAATGTTTATATAGGTTTAGGCATATTGCTATGGAAGGCATCTCCACGATTCTGTTGAACCGTAGACCCGAGATGCTACACAAAACGAGGCAACGAATATGAAACCAAATACAAGAGCACCCATAACAATATCCACACACCACAAAACCGAAAGCGAGGAGATGGCGTGTTAACCGCAACCGCACTCGCAAGCCTGCAGAACACCCCTGCAATCGAACAGATCGCGGTAGGCGGCATGTTAGCCACGATCGGCTTGATCGCATCGCTCTCTGTCGCAGAGATCATGGTCGAGTCGAAGTGGTGGAACGGGTGGGCGTCGAGCACGCTTGAGATGCAGAACACCCCGCTGCTCCTCGTATTCCTCGCAATCGTCGCCTTCAAGGTGCTGATGGTGCTCTGACTGCGCCCGGTGTTCTTTGGCATTGCCGTTCTCAAACGGCAGACCTTCTCTTTTTTTCGTGATGGAACCCGATTCTTTGGATGGGCAGATTGCAGTTTAAACTACATGATAATGATAGATCAACCGGAGTATTTATATAGTATAATGACATTCTACTATGAAATTCAAAAAGGAGGTGAGAAAACAAATGAAACGAAGTATTGTAGCAACAATATTGGCAGCGACTGTGCTGGTCTCGATGGTTGGAATGGCGAGTGCACAGGATAAACTTGGTATAAACGTTGATCCAGTCTGGCAGAACATTTCGGTCGGAGCAACTGGAACATATGTAGTCACCATAACCGTCCCCGACAATGCCGTTAACAAAACCCACACCATCGGTTTCAACACACACAATGTCTCATTGTTGGCAAATATGACTGGGACTACTGTTGATACTGGTGCGCTTGCTACTGTGGACAATGGTACGTGGGTGCCCACATCTTCGGGTGATTACATATTCACATATACTGTCGAGCCCCAGAGTGGCATAATTACCGATGTGATCTATGGCATGTCGCTGGAGGATAGTTATGAGGATGGTTGGGTTGGTAAAGACCCATCCGCCACGGTAGTTGCAGGAGTGAACCCGACCCCAGAGCTCGCAACCATCGCGTTCGTCGGCATCGGGCTGATCGGACTGGTTGCACTTGGACGACAAAGGACGTGAGGGTCTTCATCGACCCCCGCCCGCTTCTTTTTTTATTTTGCGAAAAAATATAGTATCAACCCCCACTCGAAGGGCATCTCTTACTCGCAAACTTTTCACAAAAGGTAACTACTCAGGCACATAAAACACTATCATGCGACTTCGCTATATCGGTACTGCTTGACCCGGAACATAACCTGAGCCAAACAGGGAATTTAACCGCAGAGTGCGCAGAGGGACGCGGAGGGGAAATAAGCGGTTGACTACTCTGCGTTCCTCTGCATACTCTGCGGTTATTTTTCTTGCCAGAAAGTACAGAATCGCAATCGGGCGACCAATCAACATACCTGAGTAGTTACCACAAAAGTTTGATGGCTTCGCCGATGCTCCGCTATCGCTCCGCATTCAAAAACTGCTGACCCCGTCCCCCAACACAAACCAATAACACAGATACGCGACAACCACTAAAAAATGCCAGGACACCTGATGATCATCGGAACCGCATCCCACGTCGGAAAAAGCGTACTCGTCGCAGCACTCTGCCACATCTTCGCGAAAGTGACATCGACTGCGCCTTTTAAGGCTCAGAACATGAGTCTCAACTCGTGGATAACAGAAGACGGCGGCGAGATCGGGATCGCGCAGGCAGTGCAGGCGTGGGCTGCCGGAATTGCGCCTACTGTAGACATGAATCCGGTTCTTCTGAAGCCGAAGGGCGACCGCCTCTCACAGGTGATAATTCTGGGGCGCCCCGCCTACGATCGGATTGCTGGCGACTACTATGAGTCGGTTGATGAGATGCGTGGTGTCGTTGACGGTGCAATTGCGCGGCTGGGGAGAACGTACGATCTGATTGTGATTGAAGGCGCTGGTGGCGCAGCCGAGATCAACCTCTACGACCGCGATATCGTAAACATCGGAACCGCGAGGTCGATAAAACCCGCGATCATACTGGTCGGGGATATCGAGCGCGGCGGCGTATTCGCGAGCCTGTACGGAACGATTGCGCTCCTTCCCGCAGACGTTAGAGAACTCGTCAGGGGATTTGTGATCAACAAGTTTCGCGGCGATTACGCAATCCTTGAGCCGGGAATCAGAGAGCTTGAGGAGCTGACAGGGCTTCCGGTCTTTGGTGTCCTGCCCTACTCGGATATCGCGATCCCGTCAGAGGATTCGATCTCGATTGCGGACAAGATGATGCCTGTTCCAGAGCGTCCGGCTGGTAGTATCGATATCGCTGTGATCCGCCTCCCGAGAATCTCTAATTTTACAGACTTCGAGCCTCTTGAGGCGTTTGCGGATGTCAGGTACGTTCCGCTCGATTCCGATCTCGGAGAGCCTGACCTGATCATGCTCCCTGGAACGAAGAACACGATCGCTGACCTTCTGGAGATGAGAGAGCGCGGGACTGCCGAGAGGATAATTGACGCAGCAGCAAGAGGGGTTCCGGTGATCGGGGTCTGCGGCGGATACCAGATGCTGGGGGCGGCGATCGTTGATCACGGATTTGAGGACCGTGCCACCGAGATTCAGGGACTCGGGCTTCTCGATGTCACGACCGTGTTTGAGAGGTACGAGAAAGAGACCAGACAGGTCACAAAACGCGTCGTTGCAGGAGGACCGATCATCGGAAGAATCCGCGGCGAGACTGTCACTGGCTATGAGATTCACACAGGCGAGACCGCGCCGGGAAACCAGACTCCGGTCTTTGGGGACGACGGCGCAATCAGCGAATCCGGGCTCGTCTTTGGGACGTATCTGCACGGGTTATTCGGAAACGAGAACGTGAGACGCGCGATATTTGAGTACATCTACGAAAAGAAAGGGATCTCGCTTGAGGACGTCTCGTTTGCGACCGCGGATGTGTGTGAGGGCATTGGACGATTCGCGGAGATCGTCGAGCAGTATGTAGACATCCCAGCGATCGGGGCGCTCGTCGGACTGGACACGCTCTGAAGGTCTTCTGGTGTTTTCGCCGGGTACCGGATTCGTGTCATCTGTGAACATGTTCGGGTATATGTGGAGTTTTGCTGATTCTGATTGATTCTGTGGTTTTCAAAAGATGCCGAAGGGAGTGGTTTTTCAATCTGTCGAGTAGAGCCCGATAGCTGCACCTCTTGTTGAGATAATAGCCGGCTTTGAGACGATAGTATCCAACCGACAGCCCCATCACTTCGCGATCCCTCGTCGTTTTGGTTCCACCACACGAACATGGCATTCAGCAGAATGTTTTCGGAGATATTGCGAAGATACCACCTCTCGAACGTGAATTGTATGAACTCGCAAAGAAGTTGATCTTCGCTGAAACATCGATAGAGTCATCGGTATACTATCAAGAAGTTTTAGAACTGGCTTCGAGAATAAAACCATCGCGAGCATCGGAAAAGATGATTAAGTATGTAAAAAATATTTATTTTAATAATATAGAGTTGTTGAAAGAAGGATTCGCTCCGGAGACTAATAATACGATGGAACAGCTGTTCTCACCAATAAATAGTTTTATCGAGCAAGCAAGGTCGTTTAAAACCAAATCCGGTCTATCTAACTTTTGTTACAACCTGTTTGCATCTATGAACAAACGATGTTTCAATAAAAAATTAAAAAGTGTCCATCATCGCATGAAAGTGTTCAAACGTGCCATTCGTGTCTGCGCAAGCAGCGGCGCAGCCATCCCTAAGTCCGCAATTCCGCACGGGCATAACTCATCTGCGAAACGCTTGCAACGCGAACTACAGAAAGAGCCGAATTGAACCTGAACACCCGGATTGTCCGAATCAGCGGGACATGTTCCTGATGAAGTCCATATTCCTGACGATTCTGATACTGACGACCGCTCCGACGACCACGTTCAGGTAGTATGTCACTGCCCTCCAGCAGATCACAACGATTCCGACGAGGTGGAGCGGTACGAATGTTGCGAGGAGCGCGGTTGACGAGAGTTCGGCAACCCCTGACGCACCCGGCGTTATCGGCACGACCATGACGATCGATATTATCACCTGCACTGCGAAGGCGAGAGGAATAAAGGAGAACGCGTCCTGGACATTGAGCCCATAGAGGATCAGCGGGATGTGCATGAACTCAACGACCCAGAAGAGGATGGTGGCTAAGGACGCAAGCAGCATGTCTGACCTCCTGCTGCGTGCGCTTCTGACGCCCCCGGTACCTCTGACACCCCCGATGAAGCTGTTTCTGAACTCGATCACCCCTTCTTCGATCTTTCCGATGAGCGAATCCGATACAGCCCCGAGTCCGACGACGCGGGAGAGCCTCTGCACGAGTGCGGTCACAGCCGAGATTGCCCACGAGTGATTGGATATAACAAGCGAGATCGCAGCAATCGCCAGTATCACGGTCAGCGCGGCAGAGACTAACAGGATGTCAAGCTCAAGCGACGTTCGCTTCAGCGTGATCAGTGCAAGCGGCAGTGCAAGAAGCAGCAGCAGAGCGTCGAACAATCGCCCCGCAACGACGATTGCGGACGCTTTTCCGGGAGTTATGCCTTCCTTTGTCAGCATGTACACCATAACCGGCTCCCCACCAGCGCTTGACGGCGTAATCGCCATCATGAGCAGGCTCGACGCCGCAACCTCTGTTGACCTGATAACGCCCACGCGCTCGCCGAGACTCCTGCAGAGAACCGATATCCGGTACCCCCAGATGCCGTACGAGAGGACGTGCAGAAGAACCGCAGCGAGCAGGTAGACCGGCTGCACCGCAAGAAGGCTCGGCAGCGTCTCGTCGGTCGTTGTGTAGAGAATGACGGCGACAACCGAAAGTATGCTCACGGAGGCACCGAGAACGATCATCTTCTTCAGCCACTGCATTGTATCCTACATGCGGCGAATCTGATTTAATGTATGCGCAAGGGGGTGGGCGGGGTGGCAATCCCGCCGAAAGATTAATGATAGTCCCCCCTCATTAGTAAGATGATGGGACGAAGACCATACCGGGTAGAGGTGACATATCCCAAAAACCGCAAGCCACAATACTTCCTTGTGAAAGATGTGCGGGTTAGGGATAAAAAGAGGAAAGTAAAAAAATATTTAGGTATTACTCCTCCATCAGGAGAAGAACTTGAAAAATACAGAACAGAATTTGCTTATGATATTGAACTGGAATCTGCTCTAAAAAAGGCGGAATTAAGTAGTGCATTTTACGAATCAAAATATCTGACAAGAGAACAAATTAGAACTATGGAAGAAATACGCTATATATATAAAGCTTTTACTGAATTACTCACAGTCAACGAAATAGATGCTTATGAATTGAATTTTGACGTCCATTACATACATGGCACAACTTCGATTGAAGGAAATACTCTTTCTATAAAAGAAGCTTACGATTTGCTTGTGAATGGTATTTTACCAAAGGAGAAAACTCTGAGAGAAATTAATGAAGTACAAAACTTTAAAAAAGTTAGAGAGCATCGTAATAAATATAAGAAAAAAGTTACAATTAATTTTGTTAAAAATTTACATGGTTTGATAATGGATAATATCGATTTTGAGTCGGCTGGTGTTTTTAGAAGAGCCGATGATGTTTTTATAGTTGGTTGTGATCTCAGAGTAACTCCATCAATTATGATAAAGTATGAACTAGAAAAAATTATAGAAGAGTATTATACAAGGCTTGATGAAGGAAAACACCCATTTGAAGAAGCTGTATTGTTTCATTACAAATTTGAAATGATACATCCGTTCACAGATGGTAATGGGCGAGTTGGAAGAGAGATTTTTAATTATATGCTTAATCGAAGTGGATATCCAAAATTACTTTTTTTGGGCAAAGATAGGAGTGCATATATTAAATATCTTCAATTGGGGAATGTTGGGAAGTGTGACGCTATGATTGAATTTTTCACAAATCTGATAACATCACAGAGAATGGACATATTGAAAGAGAACTTGAAGAAGGTTGTTATTCCGCCGCAAAAGACTGGCCAAATGAGAATAACTGATTTTCTGTGAATCTCTCGTTTCGAATACTTTAGATCGTACCGCCCCTATCATGTCCACAAATTAAATTGTCACGACAGTAGGGTCACCGTGCTACCGGCTGCTTCCGGATCATCGGCTGACGATCTCAACCCCGTCCATGATCCGGTTCTCGCTCCCCTGCTTGATGATCGCGTCCGGAACCGTGCTGAGAGCGGTGATCGCTTCGTCAA
>Ga0190315_1000609_pt1 | contig 17081 bp, 18 predicted proteins | sample 48701101_MG_FD_161673 | JGI IMG/M metagenome (GOLD analysis project Ga0190315, IMG submission 161673) | Hydrothermal vent sediment bacterial communities from Southern Trench, Guaymas Basin, Mexico - 4870-11-0-1_MG | ecosystem: Environmental > Aquatic > Marine > Hydrothermal vents > Sediment ...
GATTGCGAAAAGCGAGCCAATAGATGTTGTGCGGATCAAACCGGACCCGATGTCGATTTACAAGAAAGAGATCGAGGATTATTACATCGCAGCGTCTGTTGAGGTCGGGAACACCACGACCAAGTGTATATTGATGGCTACGAACATGAGCACCGGAATGGCGCAGCACGTGAACAAGACCGTGCGGATGACGCGGGACGTGCGCCCACCGGGAACAGGCGAGGAGGTCTTCGGAAAGACGTTGACAGGAGTTCCGCTCACAAGAGAGGCGGTCTCGGAGCTCGTCGCAGAAACGATCACAGACTGCCTTGCAGCGGTGAACATCGATATCAAGACGAATCTTCACTTCGTGGTGCGATCAACCGGCGTCGTCGCGGGCTTTGCGTCGCCTGATGAGGTTGGAATCTTCATACAGGCGCTTGCCGACGGCTGTCTGAAAGCCGGGGTCTCGCCAAAGAATATGACTCCGGCGATGTCAATCGACACGATACCTGATCAGTTCAAGAAGCACAGCCTGATTACGAAGGTTCCGTTCCTGGGCGCTGTCGCCGGCGTACTGCCACCAACCGGCGCAACCGGCGTTGAGATCGTCGCAAACGAGATGGAGGGCGAGCTTGCGACAGCCGGAATCAAGGAAGGCGCGAAATGGGCTGGCGTTGACTTCAGAAATCCGTGCCTCTCGCTTGATTTTGGGACCACGCTCGATGGCAGGATCACAAACAGCGATCATCCCTATGCAAAGACGATCGGTAACTTCTGCGGACTTGCCGGCGCAATACCTGACGCGATCGTGAAGGGAACCGGTCTCGTGGACCCAAAGACCGGAACCGCTCTCGACGTCTTTGCGGGGAAACAATCGGTCGGCGGCAGGAAGAGAAAGCTGGCAGAAGAGTACGCAGAGGAGATTCACGAACACATCTCAATTGAGGTCGTGCCAGAGGGGCGAGAACGGTACGGCAGCGTCCCTGTGGACGCAACAGCGGCAAAGACGATCGGTGTCGCCTTGATCGGATGTGACGTCGGAAAGGACGGGAGTAACCTCCCCGCGCTTGCGGAGATCGGGAAAAGGATATATGACAAACACGGAATCGATATGCTCGCATCTGTTATGGATCCGCTCGCCGCAATCTCTGTAGCGAGGCTCGTGCAGACAGCGATCGACGCGGGGCTTGTGACCGCGGAGACCGCGATCGGGGTGACAGGGAGGGCGGGGATAACCGGCAACAAGCCAGCGTTGATACTCGCGGAGCTGATAAAGATGGACTTCTTCGAGGACGCAGAGAATCAGGTCGTATTCGTTGACGACGGGCTTGCGAGGGGTGCTGCTGTTATGGCGCGGTGTATGAACTCGCTTGGTGTTCCGAAGAACCCGATCGGCGGAAACCGCGGCGGCGGATGCGTGCTTGCGGAGAGGATCGCACTGCAGAATGATGAGGCTGGTGGATGGGGCTAAAAACGAGTTTGAGATCGCAAAAGAAGTTATCCAAGGATCGTGGAAGCGAAGATGATGTGAAGAGGGGTGGAAGAGTTATTAGCGAACACTTGAGAGAACAATATGAATAAAGGCGAGAATCCCAATGAACCTCAAAGACAAATTCACTGAACTCAAAACCCGCGACGAAGGCGCGCTCATCGCGTACATCTGCGCTGGCGACCCAACGCCTGAAGCGACCGCGGAGATTGTGCATGCACTCGTACGCGGCGGTGCAGACATAATCGAACTCGGGCTCCCGTTCTCAGACCCGATCGCTGATGGTCCGACGATCCAGGCGTCAATCGAACGTGCGCTTGATTCTGGCATGAACCCGGACAGCTTCTTTGATCTCGCCAGATCGCTGGATGCTGATGTGGGTGCGGATGTCCCGCTCGTCGTGATGACGTACTATAACCTCATATTCAAGCGCGGGCTTGAAAAGTTCGTTTCTGACTGCGTAAAGAGCGGGATCACCGGAATCATCGTCCCTGACCTTCCGGTTGAGGAGTCGGATGATCTCGCTCTCCAGTGCAGAAAGTACAAAGTTGACCTGATCTTCCTGATTGCGCCGACCACGTACCCCGAGCGTATGAAGAGAATCGCGGAGAACGGTTCCGGCTTCATCTACCTCGTTGCGAGAATCGGTGTCACCGGCGCAAGAGACGATGTCGCGGAATCGACACTATCCCTGATTGACGCTGTGCGCAGCACAACCTACACGACTACGCCGCTTGCGGTTGGATTCGGAATATCAACAGGCGATCAAGCGGCTGCGATCATCGGGGCTGGTGCCGACGGCGCAATCGTCGGCTCCGCGTTTGTGAACATCATCGCGGACGGTGTGGACGGTGCGGGCGCGGATGTGCCTGAGCGCGTGGAGCGGCTTGCGCGGGAGTTAAAAGCGGGTTGCAGCCGTCACCCTCGCTGAAATTTGAGAATCGGATGACTCGAAGAACCAAAACCACCATCGTCTGTTCCGCAGCCGATCCTGCGAGCATGAACATAAAAGAGAAACTGCTCGCACTCCATGACTGGGAGCGCGTAGGCAGCGTCTACGAGTCCGAGCGGTTCAGGATCGTTGAGGTCGCGAAACTCCACATCTTCTGCGATCACATCGATTCCGAGCTTGAGAAGCGTGGGCTTCCGACCGACCTCATCATCTTTGCATCGAAGCACAAGAGCGACAGCAGCGGACGGTTCTTCTCGGCGCACTTCACAGGAAACGTCGGCGACGCCAGATTCGGAGGAAATCCCCGAGAACTCGCACCTGCTGCGCCGCAGCTCTTGAAACCGTTTCTGCATTCGATGCGCAGTCTTTCGGCTGATATGGCGTCAACTTCTGATTATGAGGTTGCAATGGAATCGACCCACCACGGACCGACCGCGCTCACGGTTCCCTCGATATACATCGAGATCGGAAGCGCACCAGCCGAATGGGTCGATCCGGATGCGGGCAGGGTCGTCGCAAGCGCAATTCTGGAGCTTGAGTTGCGCCCGCAGAAGACCGACTTTGCGGTTGCGGTCGGCTTTGGCGGTGGGCACTATGCGCACAGGCAGACGAAGCTCATCTTCGAGACCGAGATCACATTCGGGCACAACTTCCCGAAGTACCAGCTTAATGCCCTTGACGAGCCTTTGATACGCGATGCGATGGTGAAATCGAATGCGGACTTTGCGTACTTTGATCGAAAGTCGATGAACGCAGCCCAGCGAGACCGCATCCGTGCCGCGATCGAGGCTGCGGGGTACGAGGTCCTGCGTGAACGCACGATCAGGGAGCGGTTTTGCGGATAACCGGATGACCGGGATGATTATCGATAGAATAGGGATGCGGGGGAAGGGATTCGAACCCGTGAACTCCTTCGAGAACAGATCTTGAGTCTGCCGCCGTTGACCGCTTGGCTACCCCCGCTCGTAAGTCAGGGTGTGGATGAGGAGTATTTTATGCGGTCACATTTAAGTATATCGCCTCTGCGAAGCGAAGCACTGAAATAGCCGGAGGTCGCAATGAGCGAGTATGTCAGGTCATATCATGCAGGTGCGTGTGGAACCGGAACTCTCGGATTCCGAGGTGGACGCGGGAGGCTCACCAAAAACCCTTTCCAAATGGAAGGATAATGCTTATGATCGGGTTTACGAGAACGCAGAACGATTTCTGGAGCGCAATGAGTTCGAGAAAGTGATTCTGTCGCTCCGAAAGATTCCGGAGGACTATCCGTACATCGCTGACGTTTACTCGCTTATGGGGCTTTCTTATGCGATGCTGGATCGTTTTGAAGACGCGTTGACCCATTTTAAGAAGGCTGCGGGGATTATGCCGGAGGAGTGGAGTCACTGGATCAACATGGTGGGCGCACATCTCGAACTCGGAGATATCGTAGAGGCGATGAAGTGCGTGGACCGGCTAAACGAGATGGAAATTCCTCTGGAGATGCAAGCAGGCATGGATGAAGTGCGTGAGAATGTCAATAGATTTTTTGATGACAAACTCGCTGCCAAACCATATCTCGACTTCGACAAGTGTCTCGAACTCGAATCCCGGTTGGATGCCGGGATCGCACATATAAAAGAGCGGGACTGGGAGCGAGCGATCAGGGAGTTTGAGTACATCATAAGCGTTGATGAGAAGTCAGAGGCTGCTTATGATAATATCGGGCTCATCCACCTCTTCAGAGGAGAATTCGACGAAGCGGGGCGATGTTTCAGAAAAGCACTTGAAATATATCCCGAACATCCGATAGCCACCATGAATCTCGCTCTGCTTGAGACTTTGCAGGAGATTCTACCAGACGATTTCGCGTATTCCGAATATCGGGAATATCTGGAAGGGGTGGAAGAGAAACTGATAGGGGCGTATTTTCGATCGTGAATTTCGGATGGCGGGTTACGGTGCGGGCACGCCGACTTTGAGCGATTCGTAGTCAGAGGTAGCATCGCGATGGATCTGGACGCGTGCGATAAACTTCATGATAAAGCTGCACGTTTCATAGAACGTAATAAGTTTAAAAAGGCGATCAAGACCCTCCAAAAGATTCCAAAAGAGTATCCGGATACCGCTGATGTTTATTCACTTATGGCGGCTTCTTGTACGGGATTGGGGCGTTTGGACGATGCGCGGACATATTTTGAGAAGGCTGCAAACGATGCGCCATGGGACTGGCACCACTGGTATAATCTGGCAGGCATGCATCTAAAAAACGGGAATGTGGCGGATGCCAGAATGTATCTGAACAAGGCGAAGGCGGTTGGGGTTCCTTCTGATGCAAAATGTGTGGTGATGAACTGAGTGGGGTCATCGCGGAATTCCTGGAGCTTGCGACCTCTGAGAAGCCATATCTCGATTCTGAGACCTACCTTGCACTTGGAGATCGGTTCAACCGCGGGGTTGCATACATGGATGATAAGGACTGGGACCGGGCGCTCGAGGAATTTGAATATATCGTGGGTATCGATGAGCAATCCGAGAAGGCTTATGGCAATCTCGGGATTGTCCATCTCTTCAGGGGGGAATTGGACGAAGCTGAGAGGTGTTTCAACAAAGCACTTGAAATAGACCCTGAATACCCACCGGCTGCGGTAAATGCCGCCATGCTGGATACGATACGAGATGAAGTAGCGAAAAATCCTGATTACCTGAAAAAAATTGAATATCGGACTGCAAAAGGATATTTCTGATCATGCACACTCTGTAAACTTGAACCTCTCGGGACATGGTCGTGGCTGCAACACATACTCAGACGCACGGCATAAACTGCGATTTTCATTTTTTTTTCTCGCCTTCTCGTTCTCTTTCCAATTCAGCGAGAAAGGCGCAAAAGGCGAGAAAGGTGTCATCTCTGTCGTCACGTCTTTCGTGTTGTTGTACATCCGACTGACCCATTTGCAAAAAAGCTCAGTTTGTGGCGGTGCGAAGTATATCATCCGTACCTCCTCAACAAATGACGTTCCACGATGCTATTTGATATTTCACAACCGTTCAGATCTCAACCGCCCCTCAAACACCCGCACAGCCCCGCCCGCCATGAACGCGACGCCGTCCGCCGCAAACGATATGCGCAGATCGCCGCCCGCGGTGCGCACCACCACCCGATCGCCGGTCAGTCCGCGTCTGCGTGCGACATAAGCGGATGCGACCGCGCCTGTGCCGCAACTCAGCGTCTCTGCCTCAACGCCGCGCTCATACGTCCTGATCGTGATCTCATGATCATTTTCGATCTTCACAAAGTTCACGTTCGCACCCTCCGGGAAGACTGGCGCATACCTGATGCCGGGCGCAATCTCGCTGATCGGAATATCCGGATTGTCCACGAAGATGACAGCGTGTGGGACTCCCGTGTTTGTCGAATAAACCTCGTATCCTGCGAGATGTTCGATGCCGCCGAACGCGGGCGTGCCCATATTCACTTTTATCCACTCACCGTCCAGATCGACCGTCAAAACACCTGCGAGCGTCTCGATCGTGGAAGTCCCTGCCCTGGTTAGGTAGCCCTCATCGATTGCATACCTGACAAGGCAGCGTATTCCGTTTCCGCACATCTCTGCCTCTGATCGGTCTGGCTGGAAGAGCCGCATCCCGATGTCTGCGCAATCGGACTTCAGGAGGAAGAGGACGCCGTCTGCGCCGATCCCGAACCTGCGGTCGCAGTAGGTGGCAGCAAAGTCGGCTTTATCTTTGATGGTCTCGCCAGCGTATTCGTCGATCAAGATGAAGTCGTTTCCGTTTCCGTGCAGTTTGGTGAATCTGATCATAGTATATCCCATCTTCCAATTGGAATCTCAAAATTTATTAGTTTTCCTTACTCTTCTTCGAGCTTTCAGGATTGTATAACACCGACTCCCGATCTTTGAACCGTTTATAGTAGCATTCTTCGATGAACTCCCCGAGCGGTCCTTTCCATTGTTCAGACTTGTTTGGAGCCATGCCCCCGAACTTTTTGGGGCGCATACCGAGTTCCTTAGCCATAGCGATCTGGCGAGCATCGATGAACCCAATCATGACACCACATCCCCGCCCACAACCCTGCTCTCTCCGTCGATCTTCTCCACCCTGATCACGTTCTCGTATTTCTCGTTGAATGTGTCGTCGTGCGATATGACAAAAATCTGTTTGAATCCGGTAATGTTTAATATCTGCTCTGAAAGCTTCTCCCTGCGAGTTTCATCCATGTTCTGGGTCGGTTCGTCAAGGAATACGACATCGCACCCGGAGAGTATCTTCAGGAGCGCGAAACGCACCGCAAGCGAGGCTCCCATCTGCTCTCCGCCGCTCAACTGGTTGAACTCCTTCTCTTCTCCGTTTTCTGTTACAATGATTGCATAATCATGCGTCCATCGAAGTTCCTGCGTGTAATCGTTGATGATCTCACAGTATATCCGGTTAGCCTCTTCCCATATACTTCTTATGAGTTTTCCTGCGATCAACTGGGCAGAATCCTTGAGTGTGGACCTTATGAACTCGATGTAGCTGAGAAACTCATTTTTCGATTCGCACTCCCTCCTCAGCCTATCTTTTTCCATGATCAGCGACTCCACAATCCCCAGATCATTCTTCAGCCTATCAAGATTCCCTGATATCACACCATACTCTGCCTTCTTGCTCCCAAGCTCGATCTTTCCATCCTCGTGCTTCGTCTTTACGAGTTCATACACGCCATCATCGAACGTGGACATCTGTTCAGTCAGAGTCCTGCGCAGGCGGTCATTCTCCTTCAACTTCTCCGATATCTCACTGGTCACTCCGTCGCATCTGCTCCGGTGCAGCGCCACCTTTCCGGCATTCTTCTCATTCCGGAGGTATTTCAGGTAATGCGGCTCGCAATCACGCATTGTCTGCCTGATCTCCGCCTCCCTTGAGCCAAGATCCGAAAATTCGGATAATCTGAGCTTTAAATCAAATAATACGGAGTTCTCCCGCTCCAGATCTTCCTCTTCAGTTTTTATCCGGCTCAGTTCCTGTTTTGCTGCACCCATCAGCGTCTCTATCTTCGACGCCTGTCGATCAGGATCGTTCAGCCCATTTACCCGCTCCCCCATCAGCTCCCTCGTCTTCCTGATCTTAACAGGAAGTGGGGCATCTATAGGGACATCTGTCAGGTAAGACGAGTACTTTTGAGAGAAGATCGAGTCATGCTCCTGCATCTTCGCATCACACTCTTGCAACCCATCTTTCACATCTGATAGCAGTGACAGCTGCCCGGTTATCCTGGAAATCTCAGAACTGTTCTTATTCATCCGTTTCTCCGGATCGTTCAGCCCATTTACCCGCTTCCCCATCAGCTCCCTCGTCTTCCTGATCTTAACAGGAAGTGGGGCATCTAGAGGGACATCTGTCAGGTAAGACGAGTACTTTTGAGAGAAGATCAAGTCATGCTCCTGCATCTTCGCATCACACTCTTGCAACCCATTTTTCACATCTGATAGCAGTGACAGCTGCCCGGTTATCCTGGAAATCTCAGAACTATTCTTATTCATCCGTTTCTCCGGATCGTTCAGTCCTTTTAACTCATCTTCGATTTCTGCAAGCTCGTTCTTCAGTCCGTTCAGATCTTCCTGACTATCATTCAGTTTTTCCTCGAAATAATCTGAAAAACTTGTTACTGCTGCGCATTTGACCCCCTCCAGGATCGGGCACTGGTTCGTCTCTCCAGTCTCCTTCTTGTTCTTTCTGATACTCTTTATCCGCTCCTGCATCCCGGATTTTTTGACGGTAATCATCTGTTTCTGGCGTTCAAGCTCCTCTGCCACCTTAACAAGCGGTTCAATCTCTTCTCGCTCTCTTTCAAGCCGCAGAAGGTCTTCTGACAGGGTTTCAAATAGCACTGTCTTCTCCTTGAGGTCGCGGATATCTGACTGGAGAGCGTTGATCTCCCGCATCTGTTCTTCTACGCTCTTTATCGCTATTTCAAGCTCCTTCTGCTCCTTTACAAGCGGTTCAATCTCTTCTCGCTCTCTTTCAAGCCGCAGAAGGTCTTCTGACAGAGTTTCAAATAGCACTGTCTTCTCCTTAAGATCGTGGATATCTGACTGGAGAGCGTTGATCTCCTGCATCTGTTCTTCTACGCTCTTTATCGCTATTTCAAGCTCCTTCTGCTCCTTTACAAGCGGCTCAATCTCGTATAACTTCTTTCTGTGATTTTCCAGTTCTTCTGAGAGCGTCTTCTTTTTTTCCAGTTCCAATTCCATCTGCTTTATCTTGCCCTCCTGCTTTAGCCTCTGCTCATTGAGGCGGTCTCTTTTCTTTTTTTCGCCATCCAGACATTCCAATTTATTCTGAGACTTAAGATACTCTTCTTTCAACTCCTTTGTCTCTTCAAGTATCTTCTCCGCAGCAATCGCCTCTTCAAGCTGTTTTTTCGCAGTGACGAGGTGTTTCTCCAACTCTTTGACGTCCCTCTCCAGTTTTTCAATCTCGATTCTTGTGGAATCGATCGATTCCTTCTTCTTGCCGAGATCGTCTTTTTTAAGCCCAAGCTGCTCAAGACGTTTCGTGAGTTCGTCAATCTCTTCCCGTATCTTCGAAACCCTGTCCATTTCGCGCCCGAACCGTGCCTTCAACTCGTCATAGTTTGCTGTACTCCCTTTAAGTTCATGATGTCTCTTCTCAAGGTCATCGATCTCGTTTTTGACGATCTTTGCGACATCGCTTAAGTTATCGAATGCTGTCCTGTACTCGTCCACCCGCAGGATGCTGTCAAAAACCTTTTTTCTCACAGTCGGAGTTGCGACAAACGACGATGTGAACGTCCCCTGCGGAACTCCGACCGCATTCTCAAAGATTGAGGAGAGATCACCCGCTGTGATGGCAGAATCGAAGAGATTATCAGCGATCCAGTCCTGTACATCGACTTTTCCTGTCGCCAGTCGCCCGACCTGCGATTCGATCCGGTAGTCGCCCTTAACCGATCTCACGATCACGTACTCCACGCCATCGGATGCGACGACGTTGATCCTGACCTCTCCTGACTTCGCACCCTTCCGCAGGAAATGCTTCTTGCTGTACGGGAGGTGGTCAAAGAGTGCAAAACCGATGCTCTCAAGGATCGTCGTCTTGCCAGCGCCGTTTTCCCCGCTGATGCCGTTGACGCCGTGCCTGAACGGGATCTCCTCGTCGCTGTACGACTTGATATTCCTGAGTTCAACCGAGTTAATCCACATCTACGCCACCTGCTCCGTCCGTCCTGCCTGCACCACCTGCACCACCCGCAGCAGCCGCAGCAGCCGCACCGCCTCTCTTGAATGGCAGATCGGTTTCCTGCCGGTTCCCGCCATGGATATCGTCAAACGAACCCCGCAGCCGCTCAAGAATGGTCTCCGGCTCAGTTTCGGTTACCGCGAGCTGCTTTGCCTCAATGATCGTCTCCACAACGGATTTCAGGTGCCCGCGGTGCTGCGTGCCCCTGACAATCTCCTCGATTACCGAGCGCTCGATCTCTGATCTGGAGATATCGGAGCGGTCGCAAACGCCAACCGGCTCCTTCGTGTCAACGATCTTCACATTGACCCACAGCGGACGCAGGTGTTCTGAGACGATTTCACGTATCTTCTCAACAGATACGTCCACTTTCGGGAATTTGAGGTCGCCATGCAGCAAAATCTCAACAAGCGGCGCAACATCAGCGTATCTGCCTGCCACGCCGCCGACAACAGACCCGACAGTGCTGTACAGGTCCTGAAGCGACAATATCTCGCTCACGTCGATTCCAAACTGCTCTACCGGACGGGGCGCTGCCTTCTGAAACGTTGCTTTGCCGTCTACAACGTGATAAAACCCTTTCGGCTTCTTGTGTTCAGAGATCGAGACCATCTCGCAGCTCCCCCCGTTGAATATCCACCCATCGTACTCGTATTGTATGTGATAATGTCCGAGCGCAAGATAATCCACAGAGTCGCGTAGAGAAACCAGTGAATTATAGGACAGCTCCCCGATACCAGACGCACTGATCACCCCCTCCATCCCAAAGTGCATCATGAGAATGGTATAATCAGGTTTGCCACATAGGTCATTGATCGTTTTAATCTCCTCTGCAATAGTAGGGATTGTGTTTCGGGTCTGCGATCCGAGATACCTGACACCGAAGATACGTACACTGTCCACATCAACGAAATCACCCATCAGCTTGACGCCGCAATCCTCCCTCGGCTTGAGCCGGATCAGTCGCAGCAGCCCCTGCGCATCAAGAATCTGGAGCCAGCTGTTGACATCCCTGTGATACGCAAGATCATGGTTGCCCTCGATCGTATACGCCGGAATTCCGCTATCTTTCAGCTTTTTTAGGATCTTGAACGCCTGCAGGTAGGTCGGAGCGTTGATGTTCCGCTTGTGGAAGAGATCTCCTGCGATCAGCATAAACTCTGCGTCTGATTGGATCGTATAATCGACAACCCGCTCGAAAGCGCGTGCAAAATCCTTAAACCGCTCCGAAAGACCGTACTGCACATATCCAAGGTGGAAATCGCTCGCATGAACAAAGTTCATGTCCGCGTCTTTGGTCACGCGGACACATTAATATGTCGGCGTGCTTCACAGATACATGCATGGATATTCCGGTGCAGGTGCAGGTGCTGGTTCTCGCAGTCACAATCGACCTCATCTTCGGCGAGATGCCGAACGCCGCCCATCCAGTGGTCTGGATCGGTGCGCTGATACAACGAACCACGACGATCTGCGAACGGGCGTCGCAGACATCGCAGAAGCAGCAGAGGTATCTGTGCGGGCTTGTGCTTGCGCTGATCGTAATCTCATGCGCTGCCGCCGCCGGGATGTTGCTGAACGTTCTTGCTTCGCACCACCAGATCGCAGGAACCTTCGTGATTGCGTATTTCCTGAAATCGACGTTCTCGATACGGTCACTTGTCAGTTCTTCGAATCTGATCTACAGAGAACTATCAGCAAACGATTCGGTTGGCGCTAGAAGCAATCTGACCGCTCTTGTGAGCAGGGATGTAAAGGGGCTTCTTGAGCCACAAATCGCGTCAGCAGCAATCGAATCCGTTTCTGAGAATTACGTGGACAGCATCCTCTCACCGATACTCTACTTCGCATTATTCGGGATTCCCGGTGCCCTTGTGTACAAGGCGATCAACACGCTCGATTCGATGGTCGGATACAGAAACGAGCGATTCAGGGAGATTGGTTTTGTCTCTGCGAAGCTGGATGACATCGTTAACTGGATTCCTGCGAGATTGTCTGTGGTCTTCATTTTCGTTGCGTCGGTTCCGTATAATCCAGCCGCTGCCCTGCGGATCTGTCTGCGTGACCATGCGCTCCCCGCGTCCCCGAACTCAGGCTATCCGATGGCGATGGTTGCAGGCGCTCTTCGGTGCAGGCTTGAGAAACCGGGGAGTTACGTACTCGGAGGCGAGTTTTCCGACCCATCCGGGGGGCATATCCGCCAGGCGAATTGGGTCGTTCTGGTGGCAACGGTTATTCTGGTTGCGGTGGTTGCGGTCGGGTTGGCGGTTTTATGACCGGATTACGGGCATTGATCCGGCGCAACGTACGATGACAGACCTGCTATGCAAAAACTCTTAAAACTGAAAGGTTCGCATGTATTCAAATACGGAATACATAGGCGATCACCATGGAAACCAGAGACTATGAATGGTTCGTAAAGACCGATTTGAGTGAATATGCAGGAGAATGGGTTGCAACTCTGGATCAAAAAGTTGTAGCGCATGGCAATGATGCTGAAATCGTCTACAAAGAAGCTAAAGCAAAATATCCATCGAAAAGTCCATCACTGGCTAAGATACCGACAGGAGATACCTTAATTTTGGTGATGCAATGATCACGTTTAACTATCGTAGAGAGAAGTCAGAGATCACCAGCGATATTCTCAGACCTGTTGCGTCGATCGAGTTCAGAAGCAAAGATGGTGTGTGGATAGAATTACGCCCGTATATCGATTCCGGAGCAGATATTACTCTGATTCCGCTCACGTTTGGAAGGTTGCTTGGCTTGGAACTCAAAAAGGAAGAGATAAAGCATCTTCGCGGTGTTGGAGGTGCCGGTGTGCCCGTCGTCATCACAGAAGTGGACACGAGGATCGGTGATGCCGAGTTTCCGGTCAGGGTCGCGTGGGTACTGGAAGATGACCTACCGCCACTACTTGGGAGAGTCGATATCTTCGATAGGTTTACGATCACGTTTGATCAGCGCAAAGAAATTGTGATATTCGAACCTGATGATGGTTAGAATCTGTCGATTCTGGTTGCGAGGGTCCTTTCGACACCGACTGGTCTAACCGTCCCCAGCCGGGAGCAGAAAGAGCCCCATCGATGTTTTGATCACACACACGTCGCTTCCAGCCTCTGCACTGATAAAATTAGGTTTTTTAAGAAGAACCGTCCTGTAAGTTTCCGGATCAAGCACCTGAACCGTGTCATCCTCTATCGCAACCAGTACCACGGCGACAGCGTCGTCCCGAGTGCCAAGCTTGACGACAGGCGTCTTCGAGTCGAACGAGACCTTTGAGCCGTCCGCAAGATCGATTCCGTGAATCTGCCGGTCCTGGTGCGCAACCTCGATCACCCGCCCTCGCACGGATACGACGTCCCCGCGCACAAACTCGGGAAGCCGCGCTGCACAGGTGATCCTGTACAGGTCAACGCCGTCTTTTTTGCCGACAAGAGATGACGAGACGACAGAAGTTCCGCCAAACTCCCTTATGATCAGGCTACATGCGTGCTTGCAGGCATTAATCGACCCGACGTACAGATCCACCCCCTCCTTCAGTTCCGTAATCTTTGAAACGAATGCAAATCGATCGCCTTTCGCAGCAAATCTGTTCAGCACACGATCAGCCAGTTGCATACACTCTTCGACCTCGCGTTCGCTGATTCTACGACGATCCGCCCGCAATTGCAGAATTCCCGCGTAGTAGCCCCCAGCGATCCTGCTGCACACATCACAGGTCTCTTTCTTGATCCGTATCTCGGTATCCGCGGTTGCGGAGACCGTAACCCCGCTCACAACAGCGCTAACAGATATATGCGCCAGATACCTCGCCTGATCGATCTCCTCCTCCGAAAAATCGAGTTTTACTGAACTCGCGTCAGGATGCACCTGTATCGATCGAGATATTTCGGAAAAAAACGCCTCTTTAGGATCCAATGACTCGATCCACTTCCCGGAAGTGAAATACGATCCACAAACCGGGCATACGAGGATCTTTATGACTGGCGGGCACGTAAATAGTGCAAAGCTCTTCAGGAAGCATTCCTCGCAGAGGTTGTGGTTATAGAATCGCTCTACTTCTCTTCCGCATCCGGGACATACTAGCGTGCGTGCTGGTTGTGGGGTCATCAGTTCCTACTGAATAGTCTTTTTTATACAGTTCAACCGCTATCGAAACCATGAGGTCTTTTCTTGCTGAGAGGATAGTTTTTATTGCATCTTTGAGAAATTCACTCGTTGATGTGTAGTATCCGGTCTTCGGAATGACTTCCAACTCTTCTATCAGTTGTTCCGGAAATTCCATGGTTATTGTCATGCCACCACTTCACTCTCCTTCCGATCACATTAATCTTTTTCAGGTATCTGGCGTTTTCTGTAGTCGATAGCGGTAGCTCCCTCGCGTATCTGGGAAAATCGCGGGCATCCCCCATGCCTTCGCGTCTCCTCGCTCTGCGTTAAATCAGAGGAACGCAAAGGCGCAAAGATTGAAAAACCACTCCTTTCGACATCGTTTTGAAACCCACATAATCCATCAGGATCAGAAAAATGTGATCAATCGCAGATGAACGCTGACTGCGTCGGAGCCGGAGCCGGAGCCGCTGGCATGAACGCAGATTTGGCTATCACGGAAACTTTTTGACCTGCCAGAGCCATAGAAGAATCATGATTGAGATCGGGATCATCGGCGGCTCAGGATACACTGGCAGCGAACTTACGAGACTCCTAATCGGGCACCCCGAAGCGCATATCAAAATCATTACGTCGAGGCGGCTCTCAGGAACTCCGGTAACAGACCGAAACAAACACCTCGCAGGCTTAATCGACCTTGATTTTACGAACCCGTCGCCGCAAGAGATTGCCGATGCATGTGATATCGTCTTTACAGCGGTTCCGCACGGCGCGGCGATGGAGATCGTCCCGGAGCTGCTTGATTGTGGAACGCGTGTGATTGACCTGAGCGCGGATTACAGGCTACCTGTGCAGATATTCGAGGCGATTTATGCGCGTACGCATACCGATCCGAGAGACGGAAAAACGGTCTTCGGTCTTCCCGAACTGCACCCGGAGGTCGCTGTGGCTGCGCTCGTTGCAAATCCGGGGTGCTACTCGACCGGAGCGATACTCTCGGCAGCACCACTCACAAACAGCGGATCAATCGAGTATGCGATCTTCGATTCAAAATCCGGAATCTCAGGAGCTGGTGCGGATCCATCGGATACCTCGCACTACCCGAATCTTGCAGAGAATGTCCTGGCGTACAAGATCACCTCGCACAGGCACCTTCCTGAGATCGTTCAGGAGTTAAGCAGGCTGGACCGCTCGCTCGCTCACATACACTTCACGCCGCACGTCGTTCCTGCAATTCGTGGAATTCTCACAACAGCGCACCTGATCCTGCGAGACGGGCACAATTCCGGCTATGACGCGATTCTGGAGCTGTATCGGGAGTTTTACAGGGGCAAGCCGTTTGTGCGGATACGGGACGAAATTCCAGGTCTTGCGGACGTGCGCGGCTCTAACTTCTGTGACATCGGGCTTGAATGTGAGGAGAACCGCGTGGTTGTGGTGTCGGCAATCGACAACCTCGTGAAGGGCGCATCAGGGCAGGCGATCCAGAACATGAACCTGATCGCAGGGGTTAGCGAGACGTGCGGGCTTCTGACGCCGCCGCTCTCGCCGTAACGCAGGTATGCTAACCCCCGACCCGGTAATGTTATCCTTCCCCGCGGATAATTGCCGGACGAGGTGAAGCAGAAAGTATGACAAAAATAGCAATCATCGGAAGCGAGGGGAGTGGTAGAACCGCTCTCGCATCGAAACTGGGCAAGAAAGGAAACGTATCAGACGTAACCCTGTACGACTTCGCCAAAAGCGGCGCAGTGCTGACGGTAGTCGATGCCACAGGCTATCCGAAGTCTGTAAAATCGCTCGTGACCGCGCTAAATCTAACAGACATCGCGCTCCTCGGAATCCCGCCGACAGGTCCCGACGCACAGACCGGGGAGTGCATCGTCGCGCTGGACACGATGGGTTACGGGAACGGGATAATCGTTCTGACCAAATCGGATACCACATACCCGCATGCGCTTGAGGAGCTTGATAGTGGTGTCAAAAAGATCACAGCCGGAACTGTTCTTGAGAACTGGGACCGGATCGCAGTATCCACAACGACGTTTGACGGGATGGAAGAGTTAAAGGACATGATAGCTGCGATCGGGAAAAGAGTGGATGAGACGCTTGCACGATCAAACGAGCTTCCGCCGCGTGTCGTCGTCGATCACGTCTTCAATGTGACCGGCATCGGCTGCGTGGTTCTGGGCGTGGTCGGGCAGGGGACGATACATGCAAAAGACAAGATGACGGTCACGCCTACCGGAAAGCCTGTTGAGATACGGTCGATTCAGATGCACGACATCGATGTTGCGAGCGCAGGCGCAGGCGCAAGGGTTGGGCTCGCGTTAAAAGGCGTCCGATCAAAGGATGTGGACCGGGGATATGTGATCTCGGAGGGCGAGATCGTGACAACCGATTTTACGCTGAACTGCACGCTCTCACGGTTCACAAAACGCGTTCTTGTGGGAACTGTTCTGCATCTCTTCGTCGGGCTTCAATCTGCGCCGGTTCGTGTCGAAGAGATCACAATCGACGGGGAACACGCGGATTATGCCGCGCCCGGCATCGGTTTCGGCGGTGAAGGTGACGGCAGCGAGTGCGTTCTGACGCTCGCAGGCTCAAAGGATATCGCATACAGCGAAACGGATCGGTTCATCCTCGCCAATCTCGACGAGAAGCAGAGGTTCGTCGGATACGGTTTCTGCGTACATGCTTAATATCGTGTGGATCGCACCCCATATTCTCCGACCCCACGCAACATAAAGACCGGCTTTGGGACAATATTACCCACCCAATCCACCTAACCACGCTACAACCGCGCTCTACGATTTCGCCCACGCGATATTGCAGAATAGATGGATTATCAATCTGGTTTCTGGAAATCACGCCACGCCACACTTTCTACCCCGCAGTAATGTAACTTTCAAGAGCATTGGGCGACGGGGTGGTATGATATGCTTTATTCGCTCTGGGAAGATCCACAGGAGTGGTTAAAAGAATATCATATGCGTTCGATCTCGGAAACGGTCAATTCAATGGTGAAATGCCGGTTTGGCGCGCACGCTTGGGGAAACGGCTTGATTCGCGGAAGGAGACTGACGCGGTTGAAGCTCCGAAGAGTGGGGTATCTGGAGGTGATGGGCGATGTGGTGCCACACTGGAAGGAATATGCGTGAATTTCGTCCCAACCCCATTCAGGCGCAACAGTTATATGTCTCGCCGTGGTGCACAGGGTTCTCCTACGGCGCAGGCGGCGTAAAGACCCGTGCTGCAAGTTCCCGATCGAGCATGAGGAGTCCGTTGCCATCCTCTCCAACC
>Ga0190315_1000610_pt1 | contig 17080 bp, 12 predicted proteins | sample 48701101_MG_FD_161673 | JGI IMG/M metagenome (GOLD analysis project Ga0190315, IMG submission 161673) | Hydrothermal vent sediment bacterial communities from Southern Trench, Guaymas Basin, Mexico - 4870-11-0-1_MG | ecosystem: Environmental > Aquatic > Marine > Hydrothermal vents > Sediment ...
TGACAGCTTGGGTCGATCAACGCAATGATTTGGCAACTGAAATGGACTGGCGTTTTACCACCGAAGATGCTCGAATCAAACTCAGAAGACTTTACCCCTCAATAGATCCTTGACAATGTACTAGGCTGTCGAAAAACGGGCTTTTTATGACATTTACGCATCTCGTTTTTTGGCTTTTGGATAAAAGCCGCAAGCCAACTAAACGCTGAGTTTTGTGCAATTGCAATATCCAAAAAGCGGGGATGTGTTTTTGTTTCAAAAGGCCAAATTTCGACAGCCTAGCATAAGCCTCTAATGCGACTTGTCGCGCTTTAAGTAAAACGTCTTCAAAAGGTGGATTTTCAGTCAAGTCAAGGCGCAATACCAGTGTATTGACAAAAAAACCAATCAGAGACTCTATTTGACTCATTGTACGATTAGCGATGGGCGAGCCAATGACAATATCGCTTTGCCCGCTGTAGCGAGACAATAAGATGGCAAAAGCTGACCAAAGCGTCATAAAGAGTGTGGTGCCGGTTTCTTGACTCAGGTGTTTGAGTTGGGTTGTTAGCTTAGGCGAGAGAGAAAAAGATAAACTGGCACCTTGATAACGTTGTATTGGAGGGCGTGGATAATCGGTTGGCAATTCTAGCAAAGCTGGCACACCCGCGAGCTGTCCTTTCCAATACTTGACTTGTTCTTCAAGCATTTCTCCCGTGAGCCATTGTCGTTGCCAGTGGGCAAAATCTACATATTGAATGGGTAGTGGTGGCAAAGGTGAAGGTTGTCCTTGCAAAGCGGCTTCATAAATAACACGCCACTCACGAACAAAAACACCGAGAGACCAAGCATCTGCAATGATATGGTGCATGTTCACCTGCAAAATGTGTGATGTCGCACCCAATTGGAATAGTGTCGCCCGAAATAAGGGCCCGGTTGCTAAGTCAAACGGACGCATTGCCTCTTCTTTCAGTAAGCGTTGAATTTCTGAATCTTGTTCGGCCTTTGATAAGGCGCGTAAATCTAAAAGGGCTAATTGGAAAGCTTCCTCTTCAATTTGCACCAAAGGTACCGCATTTGGGGTTGGGAAAGTGGTTCGCAAACTTTCGTGACGCTGCACCAACACTTGAAAACTTTGTTCGAGTGTCTGCGGGTCCAGTTGTCCTTCCAAGTGTACGGCAGCAACTATATTATAAGTGGCACTTTGCCCTTCCAATTGATCTAAAAACCATAAACGCTGTTGGGCAAAGGACAGTTGGAGTGGTTTTGAACGATTGACGGGTGTTATTGGTGGTAAAGAAGACTCACGAGGCGAGGTGTTCAGTCGGGTACTCAATTGGGCGATTGTCGGTAATTCAAATAACAGGTGCAGTGGCAATCCGATGGCAAAGGTATCCCGAATACGTGACATGACTTGGGTGCCAAGGAGAGAATGCCCACCTACAGAAAAGAAATTGTCATGGATACCGACTCGATCAAGACCCAACACGGAAGCCCAAATCCCTGCCAACAATTCTTCCTCGGTGGTACGAGGGGCTTTATAAGTCTCGGTAGCACCTTGGGACTGTCTGTTTTGAGACTTAATCCGCTTTAAAATGTGTTCAGCATCAGATAATTCCGTTGCAATGCGGTTAAATAGTGCAGAATGAGATTGAATTTCCGTTTTACGATTTTCCTCAAGCAGAGTTAGGGAATTTTGAGGTAAAGGTGAGATTTCCTCAACCGGGGGACTATAGGTCAATTCAGACACTAAATGGACGGGCAAGTTGAATTGCCAACCGTCAGGGGCGGATTGTTTGAATTGGCTACCGATACTCTCCAAAAAATCCAGGGCAGGTTGATTTTTGGGGGTAGGCCGATAGAGAATCTCAATTGAGTTAAATTGACGTTCTTTGGCAATTTTACCTAACTGAGCGAGCATTTGATGTTCAACACCGCGCCCAAGCGCACGGCAACTCAATAAAAAGGTATCGACGCGGATGGCGTTGGCAACCGACTCAAACAATATCACGCCAACCAAACCATAATCCCCAAAACGGTCTCTCACTTCCACAACTAGAGATTCAAAAGGGCTGGATTCGTAAAGTTGTTGAATTTCGGCTGCTGTCCGTCTAATGGTTGTCAAGTTAAACTGGTTGGTTCTAAGCGTCAATTGCGAAACCCGATTAAGTTGAGAAGCTGTCATTGTAGAAATCTCAATTTCCAATTCAAGCCCCGCCAGAAAATCGGCGAAGGTTAGCGCATCTTGATGCCAATGATCCCGCTCTTGGTTTTGTTGATAATACTGGGTTCGTTGTTGGTCTTCTGTGGTCGTCTTTAATCGGTCAAAGGCCCAAATATGGTCAAGAAACGGTGGAATCTGGTTTGAATCACTGGGTAATTGTATAGTGGTGACGGCTGGACAGTGCGCTTGAACTTCGGCACATTCAACCGGATTATCATCAACAAAGATAAAGCTAGACAATCCTAAGTTAAGTTCTTCCGCTAAGGATTTGATATTTGCAGACTTAGGTTGCCAGTTAATGCGCCAAGAGACTAAATGTTCGCGCAAAAGAGACATATCGGAACGCTGCGCAAAGACGGCCCACACATCCGCTTCCTGATTTTTACTGCATAAACATAACACTCTTCCGGCCTGTTGCTGGGCGAGCATAAAGGTTTGCAGTGCTTGATGAGGAGAGTCTATTTTGAGATTAAGCGGCCCGTCTTCCGCACAAATCCCTTGCCATAACGTACCATCGCAATCAAGTACAATCACTTTGTACGGATTGCGCTTGATGGCATGGATTTTTCTGGCAATCAGAGTACCTAACGCGGTAAAGAAGGCCGGGGTATAGGGAATGTGACCTAGTTCATCGCCATGCTGATCATCAAACCGGGAAACTGGGTAGCGACTCAGGAGTTCTGATGAGTTCGTCAGATGCACATTGCTGATGCCGTCTAATTCAGAGGTTAACAAGCCTTCCATTTGCTGAGAAAAGTTGCCATGTTCAGTCGTCGTGGGTGATGCCGGACAAACGCAGACAAGATAAACATGACGTTTAACTGCGGATTGCAAGGCTTGCACGAAGTTCTGCACATTCTGTTCAATTTCAGCTTGAACAGTTACCTCATCTTGAGATTTGCCCCAATCCTCAAGCCGTAACAACACCACATTAATGCCAGTTTCATTTTTGGAAAGCATACTGGAAGAATCCAGCAATTGCTGAAAAACCTGATTGTAAGGTGCAAACTCAACCTCAAATGGCAGATCAAGTTCCGACATCCAAAAGTCAAGCGATTCTTTCAAGGGTTCCGCTGTGAACGTAGCGGTGATAGCAATGGTTTGCTCGGCACGTTTTTCAGGCTCTTCAGAAATGGGCGACTTAGCTTCTTCAAGCAGTTCTACCAAACCTAAATGAGTATTGAGAAACGTCACAAGTTGATTTTTAAAAAGCAGAGCGGGTTTCGGCTCGGAAACGACTGATGCTCCTTTGGCGATGAATTTTTCCATCGTCTGATAAAGATCAGAGACTTCGTAGCAAACATGGTACAATATAATGCCTTTATTTAATAAAGACTCCACTCGCTTACCAGCAACAAGTTCTATGTGAATATTGTTGTTAGCTTCAATTAAACAGACACTGGCCTCTTGGCGCTCATCAAATGCAATATCGCTGATGTGAGTGACATCATACATCTCTTTCACATATTGGATACCTTCCTTAATATTTTGACAGGCGAAACCGTTATGATGAAATTTGAACTGTTTTTTCAACTCGGCATCGGGGATGATTTGCAATTGACGAACCGGCAGTGAGGGTTGACGAAGAATTTCGCCTAACAAAAATTCCAAACTAGCCTTAAGACGTTCAATTTCATTTTCGTTAAAAAAACCAAGGTTATAGTCAAAATAGATATTGACATCGTCATCTTGATGAAATTCTTCAATAAAAACAAAAAGTGCGTGTCCTTGCGGGTAAAAACCATTAGCCAAATACACCGTTCGACTTGGATTGCTATTAAAATGTGCGTCATAATCGTGCTTGGCATAAGACAGCGTGAGATCAAACAATTGTTGGTGCAATCCAACTTGCCGGTTGATTTCACCTATCGGAAAACGTTGATGTCGATAATCTCGTTGTAATTCTTTACGAATGTTTTCCATCAGTTCGACAAAGCTCAAATCCGTTCCAAAGCGAAACCATGCAGGGCTAATACCGGTAAACACCCCTGCCGTTTGTTTAAAAGCGGCACTATTTCGATTTAACATAGGTAAGCCAATGGCAAAATCGTTCCGGTTACATGTCCGCACAAAATAACAATAGAGTGCGCCTAAAATAACATGGAAAATGGAACAGGTATTTTTTTTTAAGAAAAATCAATAAGTTGATTGTAAAATGGCCGGTTGAGGCGCAAAGTTGCGCGTTGGCTTTTTATGGTTTGTCCCTCAAATTGGGCAGCATAGCGGCGTACCATAAGCGGCTCTGGCACTTCGCGGTATTTGTCTTGCCAGTAGCGTTTGGCTTTCACAAATTTTTGCGACTCAAAGTAGGCTTGGTCGTTTTGAATAAAATCTGGGTAAGTATAATATTGCGGCTCACCCGTTTGTCCGGTGGAAAGTGCGTTATAAGCGGCGGCAACCCGTTGGACAATCAAGGAAATGCCCCATCCATCCGCGACGAGATGATGGTACTTTTTTAACCAGTAATAACAATTATCTGAAGCTTTGCATAATGTATATTGAAACAATAACCCATCATACAGCTGGAAAGGCTTGACAAACTCTTCAATCATCCAGTTGATGGCCGCTTCATGAGCATTTTGCTGCGCTGCAAAATCTTGAAAGTCCAGATTGATGTGGACATTTTCGGCAAAGGTTTGGGTGGGCAAACTTTCCCCCGCGTGAAGCATAATGCGGAGGGCATCGTTTTCCGCAATGACTTGATTGAGGGCCTTTTCAAAAATGGCCGGCTCAATCGGCCCCTCGATCCGCACATAGCCACCGATATTGTACAGGGGTACATCGGGGTGCAGAATTTGGTCAAACCAAAAATCGAGTTGTGGGGAAGATAGGGAGTAATGTTTAATGGTTTTGTTTGAAGTCATGTTAAAAGGCCTTTTTGATAAAATACTAATCAGTACAAGGAATTAGGAAATGAACGAATAACAGTACAAGCGGTCGTAATAAACGAATAAAAACGAATAAAATAGTTAAAAAACAATAAATTAAATAAAATTTACCATGAGGGTGGCATGTAGGGGCAATCCCTTGTGGTTGCCCCATTGTTGGTATATTAATTTTTTGGATATTCCTTAAGTCGTTATACAAGTGACTATCAGAAATTTATTGATGTTTCGACAGTTCTTGAACCTGTGGATGTTCCAGCAGTTTCATAAACGTTGGGTTACTAATAAGGGCATTCAGATTGCCGGATGAGATTGCTTTCATGACATCGGGTTCTTGCAAAGCGCTTTGGAAGTCGGGATCATTTTGTAATGACAAGATCACATTCATGATATCCGGATTACTCATCATTGAGCTGATAAGCCCTTGTATGTTGGTATTTGACAGCGTTAAGGGTGAATTAACCACATCAGAACTTTCCCCTATCCAGTCTTGTAGTCCATCTAAGTCGAGAATCGATGAAGCCAATGATGGATTAACTCGGGCCTCCGTTGTGGGATGCTTTGATTTGGAATGGATGGTTCGAATTTTGGCATCTTCAATTGTCAAAGTGCCCAGGCTACTTGATTTGAGGGTATAAATACCATGACTAAACGAGATGATTTCTCCAGAAATGACGCTACCATCTTTGAGTTCAATCAACCGTACTTCTCCTGCATAGGCGCTGTTGTAATAAACAGTCAGCAGTATTACAAAACAAACATTTTTCAATTTCATCAGGTTGCTCCTATAATATGGATAATTCTTTTATAATTCGATAACAGATTTTGGAAGGGCCGTGTTCGTATTGTGAATAGTAAATTGCGAATTAAAAAAAGAATTGATAAGCGGATTTTATTAAACGAGTTTAATTTTACACCAAGTCTGTCTGAATGATAAGATTATTGCTCTCAATATTTTTTTTTCACACAAAGCCGCATTGAGTAGAGACGCGATGCCTCGCGTCTCCTCGAAACCAAAACGCGATGCCTCGTTTCGACGCGATGCCTTGCGTCTCCTTGAAACCAAAACGCGATGCCTCGCGTCTCCTTGAAACCAAAACGCGATGCCTCGTTTCGACGCGATGCCTCGCGTCTCCTTGAAACCAAAACGCGATGCCTCGTTTCGACGCGATGCCTTGCGTCTCCTTGAAGCCGATACGCGAAGCTGAGACGCGAAGCTGAGACGCGAAGCTGAGACGCGAAGCTGAGACGCGAAGCTGAGACGCGAAGCATCGCGTCTCTACAGACAATGAGTTAGATAAAACTGATAGGTGGTAAGGGTGGTTGCCCTTTATCATTGACATTTGAGTTTTGAACTGGCTGTGACATCGTCAATATCAACTGACTGTAAACGTAATTTATCAATATTAGGAATCTGAATAATCTTACCTTTAACTTTTATTAAACCTTTTTTATTTAGACATTGTAAAATACGAGAGAATGTTTCGGGTGTCATGGATAAGCGGGAAGCAATGACATTTTTAGGAATAGGAAACTTGATATCGTAAGTATTGTTATGCTCTTCAGGTATCTGGTAGAGCAGGTAATTGATAAGACGGTAAGTCGCATTTTGCAGGGTGAGGTGATCAATTTCGTTTATCCACATACGCAGACGCTTGCTCATGTGAAACATGAGCTGAAAACAAGCCTCACAAGAGTCTTTTAGAATTTCTATTAATGCTTTGTTTTCAAAGCCTAATAGCAAACTGTTGTTGATAGCTTGGGCCGTGACGGGATAAATGGAGTTGGGCATAAACATGATGGCTTCTGCAAAAGTTTGACCGGGTGAAATGACTTCAAATACTTTTTCCCCGCCATCAAGAGAGAATCGAAGGAGTTTGATATGGCCTTTTTTGAGCATAAAAAAATGTTCTGCTTGTTGCTCCTGTTTAAAGAGGTATTCACCTTCTTGAAGCTCAATCTGGCGTATACCCTGTTTGATTTGTGCTAATTCTTGATCGCTGAAGTTGGCAAATAAGTAAAGTTGACGCAATTCTTTGTCAATGCTTGGATGATGAGAATAGGGTTGAGATTGCATATTGAGTAATCCCGCATAGCTGATTTTTGATTTTCGATTAATTGAAATGGGTGAGTTCTAAATCAAAGTCTGTTCAAAAATAGAAAATCATGACGAGCTTATTCATAATTTGTTAGTTTGTCATTATTTTCAAAAGGGCAACGTTGCTCAATTGGGGGTATATTTTTTGGCGCTAAACATTTAGATGTTCATAAAGAATTGTTTGATATCAACCCGTCAAAACGAGAGGGTTTAAACCCGTAAACGGGTGTCTAACGATGAGCGTTTGCTCACTCTACATTGACATCACTTTTTGAGAGTTCGCAAAGTTCATCCTGACTTTTTTTGAACTTATGAACTATTGCTAGGCCTGTAACGCCTTTTTTGATTTTAATCAATGCGCGACACTGTGGCCACCTATATTATACAAATTGGATAAACAGTTGAGGAAAATTAATGAAAACCATTACTGAGACGCTTAGCGAGCAACACTCGCGTTGTGACAAAATATTTGTACAAACAGAGGAGAGTGTTGCTAAAACACAATGGGAAGCGGCTGACATTGAGTTTAGCGATTTTCGCCTCGCTATGGAACGGCATTTTACAAGAGAAGAAGAGGTTTTGTTTCCTGGCGTTGAGGAACATATTGGGCCTGCCGGCCCGACTCAAGTGATGCGTATGGAACATCAACAAATGCGCCAAGTTTTTGCCGATATGCAAAACAGCCTGACACAGCGAGATGGTGAGCAATATTTGGGTTTGTCAGAAACGTTGTTGATGTTGATGCAGCAGCACAATGCTAAAGAGGAGCAAATACTTTATCCAATGAGTGATCAAATGCTAGGCGGGGCGGTGTCGTCTATTCTTAACCGTATGCTTGATGGGAATAGTGTGTGAAGCCAATGCGCGTTTTAGATGTGAGTCAATTAGAACCTTGTGAGCCAATGGAGCGGATTTTAGCCGCTCTGCCTGATTTGCACAGCGGTGAATATTTGCATGTTTTGCACCGTATGGCGCCTTATCCCCTTTATCCTATTTTGACACAAGAAGGCTATGCTTGGCAGACGCGATTGGGAGAAGAGGTGCCGGTTGAAATCTATATTTGGCGCAGTACAGATGCCGAAGCTGAAGCAAAAGTTCGTAATTTTGTTAATGGTTAATGCTTAATGGTTTAACCGTAAAAATTTTGCAGGGTGGGAAAGCGGGCAGTCAGAGTTCAAAAAATGCCACAATATCAAGGCCCGTTTGCCCACCATCCCTGATTTAAAATGGAATAAAAATAGGGTGGAAAATAAAACACCCTTCATTTATCCCGAAAATGGCAATCACAATGGATTGCCCCTTTTTGAATTCTGATAAACAATAAACCAAAAATGGGGTTCTTATGTAACCCATTAGCTTTAGCCCCATGTTTGATTTCGCGACGAACTGATTTCTTTGCCCTTTGGGCGTAAACTTTTGCTTGGAAGTGATAACTGTGAATACCGCCGATCTTACCTTAGAACAAACACCGCCTTTATCTGTTCCTTTACGTTTTTTCTTGACGGCCCCTTTATTTGGCCTATTAGCTGCTGGCTTATTGTTTTACGACGGCCCGTTATTGCTGACTAACCGTTGGGATTCACACACCTTAGCACTGACTCATCTATTAACATTAGGTTTTATCACTATGGTGATGTTTGGGGCTATGTTGCAATTAATGCCGGTTCTCGCGGCGACACCTGTGCCCCACCCGATTTGGGTTAGCACTGTACTGCATATTTTACTGACTCTTGGTACTTTGAGTTTAACTGTCGGCCTGATCAGTGGTTCAGCCTTTTTGATGCAAAGTGCGATTATTTTGTTAGGATTCAGTTTTATCGGCTTTATCAGTATTATTGGGTATTGTTTGGTACGAGTTAAAGGGCGTAGCCCCATCATTACCGCAATGCGTTTAGCTGTGAGCGCCTTAGCAGTGACGGCCGTATTGGGTGTAGGGTTAGCCATGTTATTTGGTTATGGCATCGCATTACCGATGCCAACCGTATTGACCGATATCCATTTAACGTGGGGGGGAATAGGTTGGTTCGGATTATTAGTGATGGGCATTGCTTATCAAGTCGTGCCTATGTTCCAAATTACACCACACTATCCGCCCTCTCTCACACGCCGATTGATTCCTTTAATCTTTATCATTTTATTACTTTGGACTGCACTTGATATCCTAGCGGCTCTCGATCAAGTTCCTTCTTTCGTGCCGCTTTTGTTCAGCGGTTTGATAGGCGTTGGACTGAGCTTATTTGCTCTGGCAACGCTCCATTTGCAAGTTCGTCGTTTACGAAGACTGCCCGATGTCACACTGAATTATTGGCGAGTGGGTATGATCGGATTGTTATTGAGCGTTGTTTTATGGCTTAGCGGCGTTTTCTGGCCTGAATTGGCCACTCAACCCTTTTATCCGATATTGTTAGGTGTCTTATTTTTCGTCGGCTTTGTCTCATCCGTTATCCAAGGCATGTTGTATAAGATTGTCCCGTTTTTGGTTTGGCTTAATCTCCAAAATCAACAACTGAACATTCTAACTGTCGTCAATGTGAGGCAAATCCCAAATATGAAGCAAATTATACCTGATCGGTATGCCCGTCGTCAGTTTTGGGTTTATTTGATGGCTCTTGGATTGACTATCGCGGCCGTACTCTGGCCATCAGCTTTAAGTCAAGCGGCCAGTATTCTGTTTATGATTTCATTTATCATCTTGAGCTATAATCTTTACCGTGCGCTGTGGCTTTATCGAAAATTCAGTCAACGAATTAGATCATATCAATGATCACATCTTCTTAATATGTAGAGACGCACGGCCGTGCGTCTCTAGCGAGGATCGCGTCGAAACAGAGACGCGAAGCATCGCGTCTCTACGAAAACAGATAGGTAGTAAGGTGATACTACAAGGATTGTCTATAGGATGAGATGGTGGTGAAGTCTAGGTTTAATCCTTTCTTATAAACAATCCTTGTAGTTGCTTTTTGTAGTTGCTTTTTGTAGTTGCTTTTTGTAATTGCTTTTAAGAAGGGATGAGATCGTGGTAGAGTCTCGGTAAACTCTTTTATTGCAGATTCCTTTTTAGAATTAAAGTGGCGGCACGTTATTTATAGATGATTTGCAATGGGCGGATTTTGCTTCTTTTTTTGCGCGCAAAAACGGTATTTAGCGTAGCCGAAGGCCAGCGAAGCTAAATGTGAAATGATGATATCACTTTATTGGTTATCAAAATCAAATAAAACGGGCAACTACAAATAAAAAGGGCAAGCGCATTTCACATACAAACTGTAATGTCATGTAGGGGCAATCCTACGGATTGCAGGAAACGCACGGCCGTAGAGACGCACTGCGTGCGTCTCTTGCGTGCGTATCAGGGTAAAACGCAACGCCGTAGAAATGCAACGCAATAGAGACGCACTGCGTGCGTCTCTTGCGTGCGTATCAGGGTAAAACGCAACGCCGTAGAAATGCAACGCAATAGAGACGCACGCAGTGCGTCTCTACAGGGGAAACGCACGGCCGTAGAGACGCACGGCCGTAGAGACGCACGGCCGTGCGTCTCTACTACCGATTTCAACTGACTAAGTACCCTCGTTTTTCGGCGAGGCCGATGGTGGCTTGGGTGCCTGAATTAAATTCTAAAAAGTCATTTTCAATCCCATCACTAAAAATAACGCCATTTTCGGCCATTTGTGATACCAGCAACATGGGTTTTTGAGGGGTTATTTTGCCAAAGACTAGCGTTGCTGATGAGGTGGTGCTTGGAAAGGGCTCACGAACGGTAAATTGCAGGTAATTGGCATCCCAAGGAAAACGGCTGTCGTGCTGTTGAGTCATACGTCCAGTCTGTGAGTCTACGGCAACTAATTTATTCTCTTTTATTAAAGCTTGTGTAATGCACGTTGCGCCGGTGATTAGACTTTTAAACCAACCTGTTGAACCTAAACCGGTTGAAACGATGATGCCACTGGAGGCTTGTTGTTCTTGGCGTTTGCCGATTTTGATTTGGTAAAGTGCTGAAGTGTGTGATTTGGGCCCAATAAATAAATCGTTGACACCGTATAAGGTTTGCCCATTATTTAAAGTGGCTTTTGCCATACTGACTTCTTTAATCAAACAGCGTTGTGCAAAGACATCAGGTATGATTTTGCTTAAATCGTCAACTTGAAAGGGTAATAAAATGCCCTCCCAACGTTGCGGATCAGGATTAACACCAATGACAATTTGTCCATTTAAATATTTAAGGGTGTTAGCGACTAAGCCATCTTGTCCTAAAACAACGACTGTATCTTGTTTTGCAAAAATAAAATTGGGTAAAAAATCACGATCTAAAACTTGTACGCGCCCTAATTGACGCAACTGGGTTTCGACTGTCGTCACCGCTTTTTGGTAGTTTTTATGCTCTTTTTGGTAATCAGAAAAGTCTGCGCCTAAGTGTTCAACGTAAAATTGAGCTTGAGCAAGGGTATTAAAGCGGGCGATTAAATCATCTAAGCGGGTGCGCCGCACGATTAAAATGATTTTATTTTCTGTCATTAGCATGATTTCATTGTTTATTTTTTAATCAATGGCAGGGGCAATACCGAAGGTTGCCCCATTGCTGGTATGTCTATTATAATGGCACGTAAGGGCAATCCCCACGCCCTCTCATTTTGACGGTTGTAATAATTCGGTGAGCAATTCGGAGGAGACGTTCAATTGCCCTATTTTTTCGGCATTGTCGGCTATATCGCGGAAGGCTAATGCGACTAATTGACTTGGATTCATGTCCATGCTGGCCAGGGATTGTAGCACTTTTGCATCTACATCACTCAAGGCTTGCATTGTCACGGTAAGAGTGTACGCTTTGGCATCGGCTTCTGATTTCAAGTTTTCAGTGGCAAGGGCAACCCATTCTTTGTTGCGTTTTTCTAAAGAAATTTTGCCCGTCATTTCTTCTTCGCTGATTTGTCGCTCTTTTTCTTTGACCGAGCGTTCCGCTTCCATTTGGGCCTCACGCACTTCGCGCTGTTTATTTTCAATGGCGATTTCTGTTTGCAATTCATTTTCTTTGATCGCGCGTTCTTGCTCCACTGCGGCGTTACGCCGGGCATAAATAGCCTGATCGGCCTCTTTTAGCAATTGTTCTCGTACATCGGCCTCCAAGGCGCGTGCCGTTTCGGGATTGGGTTTAATGGACAAAATGGATAAACCTAGAATTTCTAAGCCTAATGAGGTGATTTCTTTAGACGTGGCTAAGCCTTTAATGACTTTTTGGACCAAATTCTCAGCGGCACCAAGCGTTTCGCGCAAGGATAAATGCGCTAATTCACTTTGCATTAGCACTTGAATCAAATTAATTATCCGTTGAGGGAGTTTTTCAGGATCAGTGTTGATATAATTGCGGCCCGTGTTATCAAGGGTAAAATTCAACAGTTGTGAAAGTTGTTTGGCATCAATGACTCGATAAGTGACTTGCCCTTGAATGCTGATTTCCTGAAAATCAGCGGTGACTTGGTTGAATATAAAAGGCACATCAACACTTTCTAGGGGGACTGCAACCAATGAGGTGGTTGGCGCAAAGTAAAAAAAAGCTAACCCTTGCCCTTGACGTTTCAACTGGCCTTTGCGATATTGTAGTAAGTAAGTGGTGGGTTGTACCTTGATAAATCGAATGCCAAACATGGGCGACTCCTTATTTTCTGAGTATAATGGATGAAAGTTGATATCTTATCAACACGCCAATACCGAAGGTATTGAATGTGAATAGCCCCAATTTCCACACGGAAAAAGCAATATCAAAAAGGCCTCAACTCCTTCGATATTGAATGTGAATAGCTGCAACCAGGGGAAGTTAGAGAGGCTTTATTAAAACCCGCAAGGGTTTTGTTCTTGAAACGCAATGGGTGGCAAGCAACTTGTGTATAACGATGAGGGCTCCGCCTGGGGAAAACAATATCAAAAAAGGCCTCAACCCCTTTGGTATTGAAGATAAATAATAAGAGTCTTGATATAATCTCTGAAAATTCATACAATTGATACCATTAGCGTTTTGAAAAAAAAGTTATAATCAGCTTATTTTAGTGAAATGTGAAATCGTAAAGCCAAATAACATCAAAAACTTGAAGATCGAGTAATAAACGATGATATATAAGTACTGAACCACAAATAAACAGGTATTTTACCGCAAAGAGACGCGAAGCATCTCTAATTACAAATAAACATTGCTTCTATTAAAATACCTGAAAATTTATGCTTCAGTACTTAAGGCGGCATAAAAATTAAGATGAGCGACTCCTTATTTTAGCTCTCACTTAATAAACGATGAGATATCAACGATCTCAACGGGTGCGATTAAAGATACGGGGGAGAGTATCCAAAATAAATTTTGGACTCCAAAAAAGCCAGTGTCTTCGTGGAAAATTTATTTTGGATGACTTTTTATGACTTGATGTGGTTTTACCCCCCGCACTTTTAATCGCACCCGATCTCAACATAAGGCTTGCTAAGCGCAAGCAAAAAAATTAGAATGTGTGTAAATAGAAAATAAGTTCTCCCTAGTGCATTTCTATTTTTTCGCTACAATAACAAGGATTGCATAAAGGATTTCTTTTATTAAGATAAATGATAAGTGGCTATCTTAAATAACCCCTAAGCGGTTTTTTGGGTTTTATGTTTATTGAGACAATAGGGGCATTTATGATGTGCCAATAACTTTAAAATCTCTTTTATAACCAATCCTTGTATAGTTTTTTCTATAATCTGTTAGCCTTGGACATCATTAAAAAGCAAGGTTTTGATTGAAAGGCTAAAGTTTGTAGCTCACTTTAAACTTCATTGATCATTGATAACTGATCATTGAGCATTGTATAACTGATCAAAGGAGGCCATTAATGGCTAAATCTTCTCAAAAACCTGTTAAAAATCAATCTAATGCAAATTCTACGTTGCCTAACGAAAATTTAGGTGAACGCCTAGTTGTTTTAGATGACACCTTAAAAAAGTTGTCCGAAGCAGTGGGGCAAGTGAATGATGAAATCAAGAGTTTGCAACCGTTGTTAGAAACAAAGGCGAAGTCCCCTGTTAAAGCGGCTAATCCTTCTTCTGCAAACAAACCGGCGGCTTCTAAAGCGGCTCCCGTCAAAAAGCCGGCGACGTCTAAAGTGGGTTCGGTGAAAAATTCTTCTGCAAACAAACCGGCGACATCTAAAGCGGCTCCCGTGAAGAAGCCGGCGACGTCTAAAGTGGATTCGGCGAAAAATTCTTCTGCAAACAAACCGGCGACGTCTAAAGCGGCTCCCGTGAAGAAGCCGGCGACATCTAAAGTGGGTTCGGTGAAAAATTCTTCTGCAAACAAACCGGCGGCTTCTAAAGCGGCTCCCGTGAAGAAGCCGGCGACGTCTAAAGTGGATTCGGCGAAAAATAAGCCGGCGACGTCTAAAGCGGCTCCCGTCAAAAAGCCAGCGACATCTAAAGTGGATTCGGCGAAAAATAAGCCGGCGACGTCTAAAGTGGGTTCGGCGAAAAAGGCGGGACCGAAAACTAAAACGACTGCAACCACATCCAAGAAGGTTTTGTCCCCGGCTGATGCATTATTAGAGGCGGTTAATACGTTGCCTATTGATGATCTCAAGGAAAAATTGAAGAAGGCAGATGCCAAAACACATGTTATCAACAACATCCTCAGGGAAAGAAAGAAGACAGGTTTTCAACCATTTACCTCGTTAGAGGATTTGATTACACGTATTAAAGGATTAGCGAAGCCTAGCTTGGATCAAATATTAGAGTACTGGTCTTAATTTGCTTGAGTACACTGTTATTTTGACGGCTTGAGTTAGTTATATCTACTGTGTTTTTAGGGGCAAACCTGCTGTCCCTAACACGCAAAAGCTTAACTTAATATAATCGCATTGGGGGCTAAAGCCCCCTTTTTTTTATGGCTTTCAGAATAGTGTGATTTGTCACGACTTCATAATATAAAGTCTTGGTTAAAGGATAATCCTCACTCTCCTCTCGCCACACCTTGACACGACCCTCGCGGATAACAACTTCATGCGTTTCTCCAAAACTATCAAGATAACGCCCCTTATGAAAGCGTGTCGGATAGTTATCATTGGGTAAACGAATCGTGAATTGACGCAAAGCAAGCTCGGTTTGCAATTTTTTAAAGGCCGTCGATTCTAATTCAATACCATTCAAATTATAGCGAAAGCTTGTCATGCCCTTTTCTCCTTTAAAGGCATCGTTAGGGGGCTGTTGAAAAACCATGACGTGTGTTAGCAGATTTGATTGCTGCGAATATTTGCGTCGCAACTTCCAGGAGCAGGAGGAAAGACGATCAGCTCTACCTATTGCTGGCGAAATCATAATTTTTTGATCGCCATCATAAAGAAATTTGGGGGCTGCGGGAGAATAGCTAATACCAATCCCCAATTCTAATTGGGGTAAATCGTTGGCACGACTAATTTCATTTTGTTTATGAACGACTGCTAACATGTTTTTAGCTAAACCGCAAGCGCGGGCCGTCGCTAACCATTGCTCAGGTGAGTCTTGGTATTCAAAAAAACTGAGAATCACCGCATCGCCTTCAATAAAGACTTTTTCCGCTCCAAAAGATTTAATCAATTTTCTGATCGGATTAAAAAAATTGCGACTAAAATGAGTGGCCGGATTAAGGCCACGTTGGCAAAGCTCGTCTGTTATCGTTGTGGAACCACGTAAATCAGCTTTTAAAATAACATGATTGCGAATGGTTTCGGAGTTATTCGTATTATATTCATCTTGTTCAAAAAATTCGTACAACAACTCATTGCTTTGCGACAATTGCACATCGGCTTCTGAGTGCAGCAGATTGACACTGTCCATCGCTTTCTGCATTAAGTGATAATATTTTAAATCTCGCTGGTAAGTGACAAAGTCGGTGGTAAACAGTCTCAAAATACGGCTCGAAGGCCTACGTGCTACCTTGGTTAAGCGTTTTTTGGTATTTTTTAATTCAGTAATATATAACGGTTTATCGCCTGGCCGACGCAAAGGTCTGATTTTTAATTGGTTTTGTAATTTAACGGCGACTTCTTCTATCTTGATTTCATCGCAAAGAGCCTGATACAGTAAATAGGGTTTGAGTAATTTGGCATAATGCTCGTATAAGCGTGGCGTTTCATAAGCGGCCAGCAAATGTCTAATCACTTGCGTTTGGCGTAAACGCTGTTCGAGTATCTTAGTTGCCTGACGTTGGCATACTTGCGTGGCATCGGCTGAGTTGTCTTCTAAACCCTCAAAACGGTCTTGTATTTTAAATAAAATATCCATATTATCTGGGACATCTTTCCAAGAGAATATAAGGCTTGTCATACGTTCGTCATCCAAAATAGGATGCTCAACACACTGTTTTTCTAGCTTTGGCTCAATCTGCACATGACAAATGTTACTCACTTCATCCAGTAATTGATCAATCAACACTTTTAAACGCTTAAAACCATAATTACTGTCCGGATCCTGAGACAATAAAACGTAATGGCTCATTAAGATTTGATGATTGTGCATATCGGGCGTTTGTAACAACGGATTGAATAACATCTCTTCGGGAATTGACCAGGCTAGGCCAAGTAAGGATTCACGCAATTTGCCGACATGACTTAATTCAACCAAGTGTATCTGATCAAATAGTTCGTAAGTCACTTGATATAATAGGTTATTTTTATGTCGATTAATCCACAGTAGACGTTCGTGTAAATCCAGTTTTTTGGTGTTTTCATTGACACTGTCTTTTCTTAATTGATGTAATAATTGTTCAGCTTGGCTATGTACTGTGGTTAAGAGCCTGTTCAATATCTTTTTAGAAGTAAAGAAATAAAGGCTAAAACCACCATTTGAGCAGAAGTGTCTAGTTTGCGTTCACAATTTTTCCAAAGTCTGTGACATTTTTCTAACCAAGCG
>Ga0190315_1000611_pt1 | contig 17047 bp, 15 predicted proteins | sample 48701101_MG_FD_161673 | JGI IMG/M metagenome (GOLD analysis project Ga0190315, IMG submission 161673) | Hydrothermal vent sediment bacterial communities from Southern Trench, Guaymas Basin, Mexico - 4870-11-0-1_MG | ecosystem: Environmental > Aquatic > Marine > Hydrothermal vents > Sediment ...
TCTCCTACTCAATCACCGCAAGGCCCAAAGGAGCGGCCCCCAGGGCTATACGTCCCGCAAGCCGCCCGGGGGTCAGGTCGATTACCGTCACTTCCCGCGAGCCCTGGTTGCCGACATACAGCCACCGACGGTTCACTGAGGAGGCCATTTCCATGGGGGTCCCCGCCCATAAGCGCTAAGTTATTTTTGCACAGGATGGACTAATGAACATCCAACATCCAAATTTCGCTTTACACCTTAAATGAGTATTCAAGGGTGTTGGGCTATGAACTTCATTTTATGTTAATACCTCGGACCAATTAACAATTAGCATTGATAACTGCCAATTGTTCCCTGCTCCCTATCTTTTCAAATTGCTCTGCTCAAAGGTAACCATTCACTCCTTCCCCCTCAAAACAGATGGTTGGAATTAATCAGCCTTGTGGAGAATTATTTGTATATACTTCGAAAATAGCTCGAAGTCTTTGTCTGTAGTATATATTGAGAACTTGTTTCTGACAGCTACAGCGCAAATCAAGAAATCAGTATTTGAACCTTGTATTCCTTTTGAACGACAATGATTGAAAAACTGTGCTGCTGTAACATAGTCTTCGGTAAGAATTGGAAGATCGGGAAAGCTTTCGAGATGCTCCCGGAGTTTTTTAAACTGAGATTTACTGCGAATACCCGATAAAATCTCTTGGCGTATGGGGCCAATCATTTGGACGCGATGGCCATGTATTATATGACGAAGCTCTTGGACCGGCGCAGGGGAATCCTGTTTATTACGTCTTAAAGCCAGAGACCATACACTTGTGTCAATAATGACCTTCATGACCGGCTTCTTTGCTTTTTATAATCATATTCAGGATCGTATTCCACAGTCCCAAACATCGAGAGAATTTTTTCTTGCTCCAACTGATGTATATATTCAATTAGTGCTTTTGAGACAGCGGCCTTCTTTGTTTTATGTCCGCCGAGTCTAACAGCTTTTAAAATGAGATTGTCATCTATCTGTAAATTTGTTGCCATAAAGATCACCTCCTAATTAATCACACATAATCTTACACATTAAATTGTGTGAAATCAAGAGGTGATTTTAAATTCCAACAGGCAGATAAGCTGTGTGCTGCGGCCGCTGGCCCAGGCGGACCCTTTCGGCATAATCGCTTAATTTAGATTATAGCATAATTCTGCTTGATATTGATCGAGTGGTTGACTACTCGACTGCTCAACTATTTTACTATTTACAGGCCTTTATGCCTCTGCGGTCTCCTACTCAATCACCGCAAGGCCCAAAGGAGCGGCCCCCAGGGCTATACGTCCCGCAAGCCGCCCGGGGGTCAGGTCGATTACCGTCACTTCCCGCGAGCCCTGGTTGCCGACATACAGCCACCGGCGGTTCACTGAGGAGGCCATTTCCATGGGGGTCCCTCCCACTCGTATCTCTTTTAAGACACTGATCTGACCAGGCAGGAGGACGGAGACAGACCCGCCTTCGAAGTTGGTCACATATATGCGACCTCTACTCATGAAAAGTCTCCTTGGGCAGAATCCTACATTCAGACTCCCTTTCATCTTTCGCCTGCCAAGGTCGTAGATACTTATTGTATTTGAGGCGCTTTCAGTTATGTAGAGAAAATCCTTCCACACGAGAAGTCCCTGGGGAGAACTGCCAACAGACACGGTCTCCTTTATGGTCAGATCCTCAGGGTTCAGGAGAAATACGGTCTGTGAGAGGGCCGTGGATACAGCCAGCCGCTGGTGATCCGGCAGGTAGATCACATACTCGGGCTGGCTGCCAAGGCGGACCCGTCCGGCAAGGCTCCCGGATCTGAGATTCATCCGGATCAGATAGTGTCCGCGTTCGTCCAGGATGTATGCCCAGATTCCATCCGGGCTCAGGGTCATGAATCCGGGTTCCGTGGTAAGGGGGACCCGGATCACGTCCACCAGCCGGCTGGTTGAAAGCTCAATGACCTTTATGGCAGACTCATCTGTGGCAAGGACGTAGAGCCTGTTTCGCGATCGATCCAGGGCCAGGTATGTCGGCCGCCCGGTAATACCCATAGACCCGCAGACCCGGCCCTTGTCGGTCCTCACCACGTACAGCGTATCTATATCCGGGCACGCAATGTAAGCAAGGTCTGCCACCAGCGGGATTGATTGAGGTGCTGCCGACATGACAGGATCTATAAACGCGGTCCCCGCTGTGGAAGCCGCCACGTCCCAGGTGACGAAGATGGATTGGCTGTCGTGCTTTTTCAGGTCAATAGCAGGGGAAATCGGTATTTCCAGGACGGGCCTCTGTAAAGACAGAAAGACCAACTTACCGTGGCGATGGATCGCCGCCTTATCAAACGTGATCCTCAGGCTGTCATAATGCCCTGGAGTCAGAGGCCCGCCGGCAAGCATGGCCTGTCCCCAATCCATCCGGCCGACGTCAACCTCCAGGGGCTTGGATGCTATGGATGTCCAAAGGTTGCCTTTGCGGATTTCAATATCGGTGATCCGGAACCAGACCTGAGGGCCTGAACTCTCCTTGACATTCAAGAAAACTGACAGGCGTGCCCCTTCTTCTGTCCCTCCGGTACGGAATCCGCTCGAATACTCAGCCCCGCTTTGGGGGGAACATCCGGAAAAGGGCAGGACAAGACCCAGGACCACGAGCAGTATCCATACAGAATGGAATTTCTTGGATTGAAAGGTAGTATACATCAATTTGGGAATAATAAATTAACCGCAGACATACAATGAATATAATCATAATGCCGATTAAAATCTTCCTGGTCCAGGATTTGGTGTTCCCAAAATCTCCTTTGCCACATATCGGAACCCCGATGTTTAATACGAGATATTGATCGTTTTTGATCGGTGGGCAGTGCCCACCCTACATTTTTGCTCGGCCCATACCAACAGCAGCAGCAAAATATATTTGGTTACTATGATAGAGACAGCCGTTCAAAAGACTGGTCCTACCCAAAAACCGCACCAACCGGGGCCATTACCGTAAGCGCCGTGATAGTGGCATTGGAAGCAGCCCTGCGGGCCACCGCAGTGGCTAAACGTGTGGCAGCTTCCACAAAAATCCGTCTCGCAGAAATTTCCCTCACCCGGCCCGCACCCATCAACTCTGTTGTTGTTGACCTTCTTCCGCAACAAATAGGACGAAGGTCTTCCGGAAACCAGAACTGACCCGTGTGGTTCGTGGCAGTCCAGGCAGGAGAGCACGTAATTGCTTTGAACCGGCACAACATTGTAGGGAGCGATTATCGTCCCGGTTCGACTGTTTCCGGTTCCATTTACATCATATATTCTTGACCTCTCACCGTGCATATCACCTGATGTACTCCAGTTGATAGCCGTTAGGTAGCCTGCCGGTGTATTAGGATTCATCGAAGCCGACTGGGAAGTAGGCACCCGGTACTGGTGACAGTCCGTGCAGAAGGCGTTGTAGTCAGGCATGAGAGAACCATTGTGCAAAGCCGAGCCATCAGGCTCATAGGTAGCATTCGAACCATAACAATAAGGAGGACGATAAAAAGTGTAATTACTCATCCGCTCATTTGCATCATCGCCCCACAGGTTTTCATGGTCAGTGGGTCTGGATATAGCAGTGTATGAGGGATCAGTAGGATGTGCCTTGTTTCTTTTCGCCCGATGGGGATTGTGGCAGGCCACGCAGGGATTAGATGAGTCTTTGAAAAAATCAAACTTGGTCTTGGCAAAATCCTGGATATCATAGAGGTTATGATATGAGTTCAGGTTGAAGGCTCCCATGATGTCCACGGCGCTGTCGACAGTATAGCCGCCAAAGGTATTACTGTACTGTTTGTTGGTGATGCTCCCTTCGCTCTGTACAGCACCAACGTTGATGTGACAGTAAAAGCAGAAATTATCCGCCTTCTGATAAGGACCTGTATGGACAGAGGTATCAAAGTTCTGCGCGAAAAGAGTAAACGGCGCCGGGCTGTCATTTGAGCCCTCTATGCTTGCATGCATTTCGTGGCAGTGGGCACAATTGCCCCTTACATAGCCTAATGTGCCCGTAGCCGTGCGAAAGACACCGTTATTTAAGTCCCCGTGGGCAGAGTCCAGATAGCTGCCTGCCCAGGACACCTGACATAACAGAAAAAATAGCAGGATTAAGACGACCAGATACTTCTTCATCATTCCTCTCATGTCAGTTTTTTGTCGTGTGACATATCGCACACCCGTTATATCCATCATTTCCCGGCCACTTTTTGTAATTCCATCTGAGAATGGCGTCATTCGGTGTGCCGTGGGCCCTGTGACAGGAGAGACACATCACAATGGCATCATCAGGCTTAGAAAAGACCGTGGTGTTCAAGATGGTGGTAGTATCGGCCGTGGCCACAGGGCTGACCACGCTGTATGGGTTATTCGTTCCCGTTCCCCCATTGTATCCGGCGTATTCACTGCTGGCCTGGGCCTTTGCCATGTCAAAGTCTGTAGGATGCCGGAGCCAGCTGCATTGCCCAATGGTCCCGGCAGCTATCTCTCCGGTGCCGTTATGGAAGTAACCGTGACACTGCGCGCAGAGGCTGCTGATGGTACCTTCAGCAGTGTCGGTCTCATCAGTCCGGTCCTTCCCATAGTACTTGTTATGGTGTCCTGCAGCAGTGGGTCGATATTCGTAATCCGGATCTTCCAGGCCCCGGACCCCGTCCAGGAAACGATAGCTTAGCGCCAGGGTCGTGCCATTCTTCCAAACGGTCATGTCGTTGTTATGGTGACTCCCGGAAAGGGCCTTATACGGGTTGGCAACCGATCTGTCACCGTGGCAGCCATTGACCCCGGCACAGGTCAACTGTTCACCCAGACTCGCGCCGTCCGCACTGCCTGGGGGGGTATTTACGAGTGGAGAGTCGGGGTCGGCTACTCCTGCGACATTGTGGCCCGTCCGGTCGAGACCGCCCATGGCCACCCAGTAAAAATTGCCGCCCGCCAAGGTATCGGTATCGGCCTCGGTGCCCGTTGTCCTATAAGTGGGCTCACTCTCAGTCATAAGGACATAGGGCGTCACGTTGCTGCCGTCATTAATGCCGGCATGACACCCCTTGCACTCATTATTCAGCAGGGCCGGAAGCGGCCCTGTGGCGAACACGACCTCTCCGCCCTGACTGTTATGCATGGTGTGGCAGTTGGAGCAGGGACCCGTGACCTTTGCAATCAAAGGCGAAGGTCCGCAAATGATCCATGCGAGCACCAAGACTCCGATGATTGCCCCTTGCTTCACCGTCTTTTCTTCCTATCTGGCAAATACCTCTACCCGGCCATTGCCTTCCTCCACTATACAGAGACGCCCCCAGGGATCAAATTTTAGCTCAATGGGGAAGTAGAGTCTGCCCTGGGCCTGGCCAGGGGTGAGGAACCGATATCTGAACCGGCCCTTCTTGTCAAAGACAACCACGTCTCCCTCATGACGATCCAGGATGTAAAAGATGCCGGAGGGCCCAACCTCCAGAGAGCAAGGAAACCGGACTACATCCTCCAGGACCACACTGGATGCCGGTTTCCCATCCATTGCGAAACTCAAGACCGCCTTTGCGTCCCTTTGTAAGGCCCACAGCAAGCCATTTCGAATCTTGAAATCCACAAAGCCCATAGCGCCCCGGGAGGCAAAGCGCCCTGTCACTTTCAGGTCCTGGTCCAGCTTCAGGACCTGCCCGGTGGCCTTGTCGAGGACGTAAAAGATATTGTCTTTGTATTCCAGCCTGTTTGGGAATACCGTCAGCCCATGATAAGAGAGTGAGTGATTTTCCACCGCCTTGTTCTCAAGATCGATCATGGTCAGACTGTTTCGTCCTTTTTCTATCAGCCAGATATGACCTTCCCGGTCTTTGACCATATCGAATGGGGACTGAAGCTGGCCGCCGGCATCGAATTCTTTTATAAACTTTCCGTCTTTGTTAAAGGAAAGAAGACGGTTGTTACCGGTGTCCACCACATAGTAGCGTTCATGGGCCTGGTCACAATAGAGCGCTGAGGGCATGCGCATGGAATGCCCGGAGGATGTCTGCCCCTTCAATGACAGAAGCCACTGCCAAGTGACTGCCGCATACCCTGGCTGTGCTCCTCCAAACAAGAGAACCGTCATGGCAAAGATCACCAGAAAAGGTAGCTTTTTCATAATATATACCGTCCCTTGTCCATTTTGACCGTGGTAATGCCTAATAAGCCTGATGACATTGGACACACAGGTCCTTTTCGCCGCTCAACTTGAGATTGTACTTGAAATCTGTCCCCATGGGATGATGACAACTCACACAGGTCACCATCTGCCCGGAGCGCTGGTCAATGACCTCCTCTCCTACCGGATGAGTGAATTTCCCCTGGGTCTCGTGACACCGGGAGCAGGTGTTGTTTCCCCCGTCCTTGAGCATGGCAAGGTGATTGGAACCGTGAACGGCGTGACACTCCTTGCAATCAAAGGGCTCGGGATGGATATAAAGTCTGTCCCGGTACCTGTTGAAGCTGTCTTCGTGACAGCTCCGGCAGATCTGCTTTTGGCTCCCTTTGAGCAGACTCGCTGTATCCCCGGCGTGGGGGCTGTGACACGCAGTGCAACTGTTCCCCTCTTGATACAGAAGGTGGCCATGGATGGACAAGACATCCTTTTCTATTTCCTCATGGCAACGCAGGCAGGTTTCCGTTCCCATACCGCCTTGGGTGTGACATTCGGCACATCCTTTTTTAAAGGGCTTGTGGAGGACGTCTCGTACCATGGCCTTGCGGCTGCTTCCGTGTGGGTTGTGGCAGGAAAGACAATTACGTATCTCTGCCGGGTAGTCTGGATGGGCCTGCTCCATATCCCTTTTATGGCAGGATACACATAGACTGTCCGGCTCGGATTTCAGGAGTTGTACCCTTGCTGCCTGATGCGGCTGATGACAGGCCAGGCAGTTTCCTTTAGCATAGGGCGAATGGGTATGCTTGTACCTGGCCTTAAGCTCCTTATGGCAGGCAAAGCAGGTCTCGGCTGGACGACCCTTAAGCAATCCCTTTGCCTCTGAGGCATGGACATCATGACATGTCAGGCACTGCCCCTGCCGGACAGGCTGATGTACTATACCTTGCGCAAATATTGCGGCTTGCTCCTTGTGACACCCATAACAGAGAGAAGCGCCGGACTTCTGTAGCAATCCCTTGAAACGGGCCACGTGCGGACTGTGACATGCGCTGCATCGGCCCTTGGCAACCGGCTGATGCACTACTTTGCCTCGGAAGTCAGCCCTCTTGTGGCACTGAAAACAGGTCGTTTCGGCAAAACCGGTCGCAACATTGATAAAAGACAGGACTACTATCAATAACATCGGTAACCCTATGAGCTTCAACATTATTGGGCCCTCCCTGGATGACATGGACGACAGTTGCCTTGTTCAAAGGGGGCGTGGCTGACAGGATAGAGAAGTGACTTGTCCGGTCCGCCGTGGGGGTCGTGACAACCAAGACACGCCTCCCGCCCTGGTTTGATACCCTGGTGGGCTTTCAAGAAGCCTTCCTTATCCTCGTCGTGGCAACCGGCACAAAGCCGGCCTGCCGTGGTCTTGAGAATGGCCGGGTTACTGGAGGCGTGAGGATCGTGACACAGGGAGCAGTTCTTACTTGCCGGATCGTGGGCCACCCCGCTCTTCCAGTACTTAGCCTTTTCGGCGTGACATATAAGGCATAGGGTTGGCTGCCCCTTAAGCAGGAATTCTTTATGGACGGAGCCGTGCGCACGGTGGCAGGCCCCGCAATTCAGCCTCTCAACAGGCTCGTGCTTCACTGTCTGCCGATTGAGTTTTGTCTTCACTTCAGAATGACATTTCAGACAGAGCTGCCCTGGCTTTTCCTTTAAATTGAATATAAAGTCCGAGGCGTGGGGTTCATGGCACCCAAAGCAATCACCTTCGGCAAAGGGCGCATGCAGGGCCATCCCGGAGTCGGCCTTGGCCAGCCCCTGATGACAGCCAAGACACAGCTCTCCCCCGGCCTTTTTCTTCTTGAGCAAAGACATCTCTTTACCCTGGTGGGGCTGATGGCAACGACTGCACTCGCCATTGGCAAAGGGGCGATGGAGGCTGTAGAGCCCCATCTCATCACGGGTCTTTTTGTGGCAGGAAAGGCATACGTCCCCTTCCTTGCGGACCAGAAGGACCCTCTGGGCGGACTGGTGGGCTGTATGACAGTCCAGACACTCGCCTTTGCCGGCCGGATCGTGTACCACAGGACCGGTGACAAAATCGGCCCTGGCGTGACACTGGAAACAGAGTGTCTTTGGATCAGCCTTGAGCAAGGACTTGACCTGAGAGCCATGGCCATAATGGCATGACAGGCACTCGCCCTTTTCAGCAGGGGTATGGGCACTCACTGCCTTCTTGTCCTGACCTTGCTGGTGGCACTTGAGGCACACGGTTTCAGGGGCCGTAACAAGCATATCCTGAAACTCACTGGCATGAGCCGCATGGCATTCAAGGCACTCTCTCTTGCCATAAGGCTGATGGATGTTCTTTTTTATATCCTCTTTGTGACAGGAGACGCAGAGATCACCGGGGGAACCCTTGAGGACAATATTGCCCGAGGCGTTCACCTGATGGCAGACATCGCACCGGCCCTTCAACATGGGCTGATGGACAACCTGCTTGATAAGACCGGGGCCATCGGCACTGTGGGGCGAATGACAAAGCATACATCCAGTCTTCACAGGGTAACCTCTGTGTGCCGCTATAAATGCCCCGGCATCTACCTGATGACAGGAAATGCAGGTCTCATCCTTCCCCTTCAGGAGCAGGGCAGGATAGTCCGAGGCATGGCTGTCGTGACACGTCTCACAGCCTTTTTCCACCGGAGCATGAATGTTGGCCTTCATGATGGTCTTTCGTTCATGGCATAAAAAACAGGAGTCCTGCCGTTCCGCCTTGAGAAGACCCGGGAAGGCCCCGTTATGGATTTCGTGGCATGCATCGCACCGTCCCTTTTTGACGGGTTCGTGGACCGAGGCCTTGTCTTTTGCCTTAGCAAACTCGCGGTGACACGGAAAACAGAGATCGGGTAGGTTCTGGCGAAGATAGGTCCCCCCGATGAGACCGTGGGGCAGATGACAGGCCCTACACTTTTCCTCTTTCACTGGGGAATGGACGACACCGGAGAAAAAAGTCCGGCGCATATCCTCGTGACATTCCAGGCAGTTTTTTCGTAGCGACTTTCTGGCCGCCTGTTGAGGCACACAGGCTGCCATCAGGACAAGGCACAAAAACCCTACCGCATATTTTACTCTTTTCCCCGTCATCTCTGTCCCCCATACTCCTTCCTGAGATCCCTCCAGGCCTTTTCATCGATTGTGATGCCGGATCTGACCTGCAGTTGTCTTATGAAATTCCTTCTCAACCGATCAGACTTTTCCTGCCGCAGGCGCTGAGCAATCTGTTCCTGTACCTCGCTTAAAGGGCTGCGGCTTGCCACGGTGCGGTCTACGAGCTTGACCATGGAGGAATGACCCTTGACCTCAAAGGGCGCGCTGACTTCCCCTTTGGTCAATTTGTTTACCACCTCTTTCATGACAGGGTCCAGATGATCGACCGGAACGCGCCGAACCGGGATCTCACGGGCGTAATATTTCCGCACCACGCTGAAAAAATCTGCACCCCGCTTGACCTCTGCCCATATCTTGTCGGCCAGTCGTTTGTCATCTTCCAGGACTACGATACTGACGACCTCCGGTCCGGCAAACTCATCCGGGTGCTGTTCATAATAGGCTGCCACTTCTTCATCCTTCACCTCTGCCTCCGGCACGAAGAGGCGTCTTTCAAGTTCTTTGATGAGACGGTGCTGGCAGTAGAAACGATAGACCCATTTGAAAGGGGCCCTTTCCTCATAATGCCGATCCAGAGACTCCCAGGAGGTGAGCGTCTGGGCAATAATCCTGTCGAGCACCATCTTCTTCAGGTAATCTGCCGCCTCCTTTGTCTGAAAATGGCGATATCCGCGCAAACTTTGTTCTTTATGTAGTTGATCGAGAAATACCCTCACCGGGACGTTGACACGATTCGTGGTAATGAGGATCTTGTCCATAAGCTCTTCCGGGGTGTTGTTCACATCCAACTCCGTAAACAGTTCCTCATCCACCGTGACTTCATATTTTTTGCGTAGCCGGCGTACCAGTTCCGATGTGAGTTCCGATTGGCGAAGCTTTTGGACTTCTAAGCGGATTTTGGACTTAAGGGAGTCGAAATCGGCCTTTTCCGGCCCCTTCTTATCCTGGAGACAGAGGCAGACAAATCCTTTCCCCATCTCTAAAGGCTGTGTTACCTGCCCCGTGCCCAGTCCGGCCAGGGCGTCCCGCCAAGGACCGGGGCAATTACGAGGCCTCAACCACTTATCCTCTTGATTCACGATACCCTTGTCGATCATGGCCTGTTCCGCCATGTCAGACAGGACCAACCGTCCGGAGCCAAGGTCCTCACAAATCTGCCGGGCCTGTATCTCCTGGTCGAAGTGCAGGATCCGGACGTGCCATTGGGGGGAGTACTGTTCCTTGTATCGAGCCCAGAGGTCTTTATCCCTGATCCTGATCTTGGAGTCGACGGCCTCGTTTTTAAGGAGCATCAAGGCCCTGGCCTTGAGGAAGGTATTCACCTTTTGCCGGTAAGTCGGTTCCTGATAGAGCTCCATGCTCGTGGCCTCCTGTACCAGAAGATGCCATTCGATGAAGGGCTCAGGTCTTTCAGGAAAAGGGGTGTCCTTTTCCTTCCAGTTTACCCACCAGTGTTGAAAATCCTCTTTTGTGAATGTCTCGTCGTTTATGGTTACCAGCGTGGTCTTGCCCCATGGCCAAGCCCCCCACAGGTTACCATACCCGAGTATAAGGGTGCTGAAGAGCACCAACAGAATCTTGATCAACCAGCGCATCCTCTCAAACCTTCTTTCAACCAAAGTTCCAGAACCTCCTGTGAGACCAGTCGGGCCAGACTGGTTGCTGTATTCACCACGCCGAAATGCATTACCTTGCGGTATTGTTTTCCTTCCCTTCGATGATAGGTACACCAAAGCAAGTGCACGGGGTCCGTTTCAACGATATTGAGGGATACCGCCAGGGTAGGGTTTACTATCCCGGCATTTGCCACCTCGGTCATCTCCACTACGGTACCGGTTATTACTATTTTTGCTCCCAGACGATCTCCCAGAATTTTCATCTGTTCTGTTCGCGGCTGTTGACCCGGCCAGATCCTGAGATCGTGAAATAAGTCCCGGATATCCCCTTGCCGGACCACGTCAAATCGGCCGCTTCTAACCAATTCCGCCATAAAAACACGGTAAACAATGGCTCCTGCCTGGGGATAATCTGTCTCATTCATAAAAGGAATTACCGCTATCCGACAGGTCTGTTCATGAGGCAGGGGGGCAAGCATGTGAAGGGCAGGCACCTTTGGCCCGCAAGCAGGAAGCAACAAGAGCACCAGGCCCGCGAGCAACTGGAGGGTAGGGGAGATTGTCCATCGCATAGAATCTAACATTTGGTATCCAGTTTATCACTATACTTACATAAGCCGGGCATTTCAAGCTCCATGAGACCCTATTCGGTTCAATATTAGAATTCCTTTAGCCACTCCTTTTCAGGTGCCTTTTTTTTCTCCTCCTGCTTGACTAATAATCTGATATCCTTGATTTTTCTGCGTAACTGATTTCCGAGGATATCCCTGGCAGTCACCACGAGTTTTACCGGGGCCTCCGGGATTGTGACCTCGAACTCGGCGGGCAGGGCCTGTCCGTCCGCGGTTTTGATAAGCGAGCCGTCATACGTGCGTATTTCCAGATGCCAGAAGGCCATGGGCACTTCACCTTTGTTCCTGATATCCAGTACCATCTCATTGCCCTGCCTGCTGGCCTCCAGGATCATGTCCGGCGGGTTCCGCACCAGGGCAACCTTCTCCGAGACCACGGCCGTATTTCGGGCCCTGTCCCATACCTTGAGGATAACCTGATAATTCCCATGAGGGGCGCGCGAGCCGTCACCGCACTGTCCCCGCCAGATAAAACGGGAGGGAAGCTTCCTCTGCCTGCCTTCGCGCAGGATTATTTTCCCCTCCTCGTCCTTGACGGAGAACTCCCAGCGCGATATGGGCTCCCGCTCCAAGAAACGGGGAACAATGAAAATCCGGTCCCGGAAGGCTATCGCCCCATGAAGCCTGACACCCTTGAGTCCCAACGCAAGGCTGGGGGGACTATTGTCCACATGATACGTCCCAAGAAAGTTCACCTGCTTTTTGCCTGAAGGCCATTGCAGGATAAGGCTTACCGGGTATTGTCCCTCGCCCTCCGGTGCGGCCCAGGATGCCCGGTAGAAATTCTCGCGTGTGCGCCGCATAGAGACGTAATTTTGGGCCTGGACCTTCAAGGAAACCTCAGGGCGTTGGCCATCCAGTAAGGACCGAAACCATATGCGACACGTAACCTTTTTGCCGGTGCTGACGTAACGGGGCCTCAATTCGACTTCGGCAATCTCAAAAAACCCGGTCTGATCAGCACTAAGACCGATACCCTCAGGCCAGTTTGCAAGGAGGTCTTTGGCCACCACGGGCAGCAGGTCTTTAGAGTAGCTTGGTTCGAAAACGCCGAATAGATGACGCATTTCGTTACAGGAAAGGCCCCTGACATCGGACCAGATCGTCCTGGCATCGCTGGTCCGGATCAGGGACAGGACCATGGCAAAGGCTGCGCACGGGCTTTCCTGGCGCTGGGTTACTGTGCCGAGAAGGATGAGATCCACACCCAGTTCCTTGCGGGCCTGTAGAATGTGATACGTATCGAGAAAACCCAGCCAGCGTATGCGGTTGCGGGCCATAAAAGAGATCACCGCATTTTGAGAGACTACCTCCAGGCCCCGTGCCGCGATTGCCCTTTCAAGATATTCGGTGACTGCAAAATTGACTCCATTCGGACCCTGACTCAGGTCTTCCACGGGCAAGACGGCGATCCTCTCGGCCCCTGCTGTAGATGACCAGAGGAACCCTAAGATTAGAGCAATGCAGGCGTATCTTATGGAAATGGTCTTACACTCTCTTCAGGCAGTTAGTTTGCTTACCGGGCAGGCAGGGTTTCGAGCATGTCTTTGATTGTGCCCAATCCAACCTGGAAGATATCACGGGGCGCCAGGCCGAACAAGCGTTTCCACAGACAATAGCCGCTTCCATGACCGCTGGCCTGCCAAAGGACGACTGCCGTATCGGCATCGAGCAGCCGCATCGTGAGAGACAATTCCGGGAAGGCGAAATTGCCTTTTTTACCCTCCCCGGCATAATCTACAGCGCCCAGCAAAATGGCCTGGACTTTCAGCCTCTGCCCAAGTCGTTTTGTCATCGACTCGTCCAAGGGGGCCCCGGGCTCAATGACCTCTTCCTGAAGGACGCTGTCCACCAGGCCCTTATCCACAATATCAAAAAGCCCCATGGCAAGGCCTTGCGTAATAGTGAAATCCCGTGCCCTGGCAGCGGCAAACTCGTCTTTGCTGTGATTTTCAAAAGGCAGCACCGCTACCCGCTGCACAAAACCCAGCTCTGTGTCCTCGCGCAGAAATGATTGTGAGCTTGTTTTTACACCACAGCCACTCAATATATCGACAATCACCAAAATAAAAGCCACAAGGAAACATTTTCTCATCCCCGGCATCCCCCATTCTTCAACAAGATATACGTTTTCATAATTGCAGACCTCGTAAATGTAGATTAATCATAACTGAGTTGCCCGATTAAATCAAAACCTCGCTGTAAGCTGCCCGCGGATACTCCACTTGTTGTCCTCCTCTGCGATCTGGTAGCTGCCATTGAAGTTTATGGAAAAGGCCTCACTGATATCCCAGCTCCAGAAGAAGCTGTAACTCTCTGTGGTTGAAGTTGTATCTGAATATGTGTAGCTCAGGCTCCCCTGGGTCTTTTGCGTGGGGACGAGGCTCAGAACCAGATGATATTGCATACTGTCCCCTTCATCTTCCCATGTGCGGTTTGTACTGCCCCGCAACGAGAATATGTCCGAGGGCCGCCAGATCAGGGTAAACGTACCGGCGCTGGACTCCGAATCCGTTTCTGCCATGGTTTTATTGTACTGCCCGGTCAGATCCGCCGTAAGCTTAGGGCTCAAACGGGCCGTCACGGTACATTGACCCCCATAGGTCTGCGTATCTTCGCTCCTTCCTTCGTTGTCAGTGGTACTGTAAAGGAGATCCAGACTGGAATTCAGGTCCGGGAATAAGACAGCCGTGGTATACAGGGTATAGTTGTAGCCGGTGGACTGTTTTTCATCGTCCTTGTAGTTTTCGTTGCGGGACACGCCCAAACTCAGATCCAGTGTGGAGAGGGGCTCGGAATTTATCCTAAGGGAATAGGAACGGGTCAACGTTTCCGGCTGGTCCTCATTTTCCTGGCGGGACTCGCTGACGCTCAGGCTGGGGCCGAAGTAGCGGCTGGGTGTCCATGAAAGGGTTCCTGCCTGGCTTCGCCGATCCTGATCCGGACCGGGATCAGGCCTCCCTGCCTGGATTGAGAGGCTATAGCTCAGGTTCAGGGTGGTGACCGGACGGAACCCGAAGCTTACGTCGGTGCGATAATCCTCATAATCACGCTCTTCTTTTTCAGATGTGGAACGACGCATTGTCTCCATTTCGCTGAAGCTTACGGCCTGTGAGGGAGTTTGAACCATCACCAGCTTGAGATAAAGCTTCTTTACCACGGGAATCTCAAATTCAAAACGCAAACGGGACGAGTTGTAATAGGGGTGGATGTCTGTGGCGTTCGCATCCCAATTTGAGCCATCGTCACTGACATAAAGGTCCCACCCAAAATCCCCGGCTGCATGTCCCAGATTATCAAGATTATCAATTGTATAGAGATAGATCAGGTCTACCTCTTCCCGACTATGCAACTCCACGCCGATGTTTGTATCCTCGTCAGGTTGTGCCTCCGCGGCGGTTTCATGGATATTGCCATCAACAAGGGCGGGGTTGGGATCCAAAGCACCTTCATCCGGGGTACTATCCACACCAGAATAGCCTTCGTGGCTGGGGACCTTGATGGGTGTCCCGATTGGTCCTGTGTGTTCCTGCTGCATTCTTGAATACTGTCCAGAGAAGGAGAAATTGAAACGATTGTCCCAAAAGGTATCTGCGATCCGCAGCCGCCCAAGATAGTTTTCCGACGTATTTTCAGAGCCGTCCACCCTGTCCGTCCCCTCATTCCTATAGTAGTTGCAAAATGCCTTTACTATGCCTGCATCCCAGTCTACGTCAAGCTCCCTCCGGGAAGACTCCGTATCTGTGACACGGGGGCTCTGGTCGTCCCATGAGCGTTCTTCCCCGTAAAAAAGCCGAAGATCAGGCCACCAATCCTCGTCCCACGCACTGAATAACCTGGCATCCCATGAACGGTCGGACATATCTGGGGACTCGGAATCCATACGCTCCGTGGAGGTGCCGGAGAGATCCAGTCGGAAGATATCATTGTCCACTACAAGATCCAGGGTGGGATACAGTATCTCGTTCACCCGTCCTTCAACCCAGTTACGATTATACCGCACGCTTCCGTTATAGGTCACGGCCTGTGTAATTTTATTGTCAAAATCCACGTTGTAGCTCTGGAAAAAAGATTCCTGGCTTTCGCCGTTCCCGCTCTTTTGATATTGCCAATTTCCATAGAAATTCAGGGGATTGGCCCTAGCGGCACCATCCCAGGCCAGGACACCGGAAAGGATGAATAAAACCAACAAGCAGATTCTTTTTGCCCGTCCCCAAAAAAAGAGAAGAGGGGCACACCGCCATCTCTCCCCCTCTTTCAGCCCCGGCGTATCCATTGGTCTGACAGCTTTCACAGAGTATCTTCAGGAAACGATTTAAACCACAGACACATACAAAACCCCATGCAGAGCAATCATATTTCCCCGCCTGAACAGATTACACATCATTATGTTCGGCGGGTCGGCCGAAAACAATAACATCTATGCGTGTCTGTATAAGTCTTCGGAAAATTTATGAAATTGGATTATTGTTAGCTATTGACAAGAGCTTACAAAACCGTATGCTATTAATTAATTAGAGTCTTTAGTATTGTCAACCTGTTGGTAATATGGATATGAACAGAGTTGGTCGGCACCGTAAGTGCATTTGTCTTTTTCTACCGGGCGTCTTGCTGCTCTGGCTTATTGCCGGGTCCGGGATAGGACCGGTCTGCGTTTCTGCGGAGTCTTTACCGGTCGAGCCCGTGGCCATCCTGACTGTAGACGACCAGGGGGTACCTCTGGCCTGTCCCTCCGGAGTCGTCTTTGATAGTACCTCGGAGGAACTCTATGTAATCAACTCGGGGCGTGGCCGGATCGTTATCTACGGTCCGGACTTCTTCCCCCGTATTTCTCTTGGAGCGGGCAGGGGTGTGGATGCACCATACGGGGTAAATGTCGATAAGGATGGCCGCCTCTATATCTGCCAGGGCCGGAAGGATGATAGACCCGCCCGCCTCACTATCCTTAACGCGGCCTTTTTCCCTATCAAAGAAATAACGTTTGAGGGATTCGAGGGGGCCGAAACCTTCATCCCGCGGCGAGTGGCCCTTGGCCATAACGGAAGGATTTACGTGGCCGGAATAAACTCGCGGGGCGTCCTTGTGTTGGACAGAGACGGCAATTATTTGAGGCACCTGACACCACTGGACACGGTGTGGGAGAGCATCAAGGAAAAACACGATCTCGGACCTGAGGCCGTGTCGGGACCGGGCAGCCCGGTCCTTATACTCGAAGTCTGCACGGACACGGCAGGCCGCCTCTACCTTCTCAGCGAGGAGACCGGCAAGGTGTATGTCTACGACCCAGAAGAAAACTTCCTTTTCTCCTTCGGACAGAAGGGAGGCTCCCGTGGCAAGATGAGCCGTCCTAGGGGCCTTGCTGTGGATAAAGAAAGGGGGCGCATCTTTCTTGTAGATTACATGCGACAGACTATCCTGGTCTATGACCTCGCCGGCCGCTACCTTTTCGAATTCGGTGGAAGGGGCTGGGGTCCCGGCTGGTTCAATTTTCCCACCAGCGT
>Ga0190315_1000616_pt1 | contig 16897 bp, 48 predicted proteins | sample 48701101_MG_FD_161673 | JGI IMG/M metagenome (GOLD analysis project Ga0190315, IMG submission 161673) | Hydrothermal vent sediment bacterial communities from Southern Trench, Guaymas Basin, Mexico - 4870-11-0-1_MG | ecosystem: Environmental > Aquatic > Marine > Hydrothermal vents > Sediment ...
TAGCGCCCAAGTTAGAACTATGTGTAAATACACTCACGGACAGTTCTGCCTAAGGACTGTTAATGGCAGAACCATATTGTAAAGTAGGTCTTCACCTCCGGCCCTGGAACCGCCCGTGAAGAAAGTTTAATTTAAGTAAGTTATGAGACCCCCCAATCCAAGTTCAGGAACGTCCAGCTGTGGAGTCCCTTCAACTTGTAATTCTGAAACCAGGACTCGGAAGGAATTTAATCCAGTGCCAACTTGAATTAGTAACAACTCCCCACTTCTCCCCAGGACCACTCCGCTGGGACCATTTATGATTGTAACTTCAGGATACATCACGTTTGCATCTGCCATCTTTCCCACCTCCTTTCGTTTTGTTTTTATGACAAACATTGTCATATTATAACATTATTATATATGAATATAGTTGTCAATGTGTTTTTCTAGTTGCAACTGGGAATGTACTAAGTTAGAACTATGTGTAAACACTCATGGGTGGTTCCATCCCAGGACTGTTAATGCTAGGACTGCCCGTAAAGATCTGAGAAACCGAGCGCCAAGGCCCGAACTGTGCCGGGCCTCAACTGTTAATACGTCATAACTTGGAACTGTTCAACGGGGACTGCGACCGTGTGTGCACTTACCCAATATGCAACTGTGTGATGAATATCTACTGAGTCATCACGAAATATGACTGAAATGGGCACTGAGCATTTTTCACACTTATCTACATCCACATCTAATTCTACCCCCGTGTCGTTGTAGCATGTATCCAAGTTCATCCCGATGTAGAACTCTTCGCATTGACGTAACGGTTTAAAACCGTGAACATAAATTTTACATTTCATTTTTTATCACCTCCATCATGCACTTTATTTACGATTTTTATCAATCGTATTGTGCATATTATAACATTATTATATATGAATATAGTTGTCAATTGTTGTAGGAGAACACAACTAGTTGTAAATTTCCACTAGGTAGATAGAACTAAGTAAAAAACACACTCACGGACAGTTCTACCCAAGGACTGGGGACTTGTCTGTAAAGAAGTTCTCCAACTTCCGGGCGGTTCCAGGGCCGGAATGTTAATGCCAGAACCGCCCGTGAAGAAGGTCTAATGCTGCACACAAACTATGTACCGTTTTTCCTTCGGGTCAAACACAGATACAGTTTTGCAGATGTGAGCCAATTTGTGACCCAGCATCAAACTCATTCCAGTAGTAATCCGCCCGTTTATCTTGAGGTTTTTCCCATATAATTGTTCCGCCATCTCATCTATCTCCTTTTCTGCTTCTCGAACAAGTTCCTCCTGTGTATGCCCCGTTGGGAGTTCAACCTGAAGAACATCTCCATCAACAAGTTTAAACACTTTTATTCACCTCCTTCCATTTCTAATTCCCACCCGCCCACCCATAACCTTTTAACAAAGTTCCTGTTCCCACGTCTCTACCGGGACCCACAGGTGGACAGGACTTGTCTGATAACAATCCACAAACTTCATAATTATTTTGTTGCCAATAATGTTAGTAAGTCTCATCTCGATTTTGTTCCATTCCGAGCACACTACCCGCCGTGTCTCTTCTGTTACCGTCTTCTGTCCCACGACCGCTTCCCAGATTGCCTGCCCAAGGTCTTCTTTCCAATCTTCGTCTATTTCTGTAACCCGGTAGCACAACTTTACATCGGAGATATTTATCACGTTTGTTCCTGCCATCTCATCCACCTCCTTTCATTTTGATTTTTTGATAAAATACAATTGTTATATTATAACATTAACATATTATGTGTTTAGTTGTCAATGTGTTTTTCTAGTTGCAACTCGCAATGATAGTTTCATCTTTTATCCACCAGGCAGATAGAACTTAGTTGACAGTTCTGGTACTAAGTTGTGACTACCTCGAAAATAGTTTTTCAGCAGTTCCGGACCTAGGATGTAGGACTACTCGTGAAAGAAGGTATCCGGGAGTGACCCGAACACCACAACTACAACATTTCTTCTTCCTACCCACCACACCTCCTACTTCTTTTACCTAATTCAACCAACTCCTGAAAAACAGTCGGATTCTCCCTAAGATATTTTTCTACTTTTTCGTAAAATTCTTTTCTGCTTCTTTCCACCTTCTCCTTCCATTTTTCCAATTCCGGCCCTGGCTCTGGAGGAGGAAATAGCGTTGCTTTCACGGGAACCACTTCAGCCCAGCCGCAATTTCCCCACACTTCTTTTAACTTTTCAATATGATGATAATGAAAATTCATTTCTTTCACCTCCTTCCATTTTAATTGAATATACGATACAATATACAATATAACATTAACATATTATACGTTTAGTTGTCAATGCGTTTTTCTAGTTGCAACTCATAATGATAGTTCCATCACACTCATCCACCACACGGAAGATGAAACTCGGTGACAGTACCGGAACTAAGTCCCAACTATCTCGAAGCGTTAGTTTTTCAGCAGTTCCGGACCTAGGATGTAGGACTACTCGTGAAAGAAGGAGCCCGGCGGCAAACCGGGTCCACATCTACATCATCTCTCTGTTCCACACTTTCACTGGTATCCAAAACTGGCCGCCCAACTTGAAGACATCTAATTCTTTCATCTTTAGCCATCCACCTCTACTCGGAATACCGATAAGATTAGCAACTCGGCACTTTACTACCTCCGCCTCACCTAAATCTTTCCAATAGTAACCATCTACTACGGTGAGTGCAGTGCGGACTTTCTCTTTCTCATCCGGCTCCAATTCCGTGTCCCAACTATTATTTACTTTACCAAGTAAGTAGCACATCGTTTTCATTTTTTATCACCTCCTTCCATTTTAAATTTAATATTATCATATTATAACATTAACATAATGTGTTTAATTGTCAATGTGTTTTTCTAGTTGCAACTCAGGAATGTGCTAAGTTTCAGAACTAAGTTGAAACCGACTAACGGCGAGTGGTTGGAACTAAACTAAAAGAAGCAGTTCCATAAGCAGTTCTGGATGAGTTCTGTTAATGCGGAAACTACAGGTGAAGAAGTTTTTCTAAGACTAGGACTTCTTCTGTTTTCCATTCTGACACTTGGGGCACCACCATGTTTGGGTTGCCCCAATATAGATCTTCCTCCCCGAGCAGTTACATTTAGGAGTGGGTGGAAGATATTTCCTTTCTTTCACCCACCTCCATATCTCTATTTGCATTATCTCCTCCTTATTCCCACCCATGATTTTTAAAACTTCCTTCTCAATAATTCCTCCAATCTTTTCTCTTCTTTTTTCATTAGCGCTACCATCTCATGCCCTACTTTTGCTCCACTCATATAATCACCTGCTTTCTTCATTCTCTTTATCCTCATCTGTTGGTTCCGCGGGCCTCTACCTACTCGGTAGTAATTTTCTTTAACCCATTCTCGCACCAATGGATTACTTGAATTGAATACCCGTTTTCTCAACTCTTTGTATGGCTCAAGGGCCTTTTTCTTTTCCGGCGGCAAATCTTTTCTCCATTGAGCGCCTTTATCAAGAATGCCTTTTTTCAGGAAAGGCTTAAGAGCTTCAAATTCTCTTTCATATTCAGTCATTCTTATCACCTCCTCTCATTTGATTTTGAAATAGCAAATTTTTGATTATTTGATTGAAACATCATATTATAACATTAACATATTATGTGTTTAGTTGTCAATACATTTTTCTAGCAATAACTCAAAAATATAGTTCTGTCCGACTTAGAACTAAGTTGGAACTGACTGGTGGCGAGTAGATGGATCTAAACAGAGATGGCAAGCAGTTCCATCCAAGAACTGTTAATGCTGGGACCGCTTGTAAAGAAGATTAGTAAATCTATTTAATTAGTTGGACTACCCATTATTAACCTCCTCACAAGTTCTATCTACTTTCTGCTTATCTTCTTTACTCATCTCCTTCTCTTCCCATTCTTTTATCTCATTCACCCCCTCTGGTATATTCCAACACAAACCCATCCGACTTTCTTCTGGAGGATTTTTGAATGGCATCCCTCTCACCTCCTTTCTGCTGTATCTTCTACTGTCCCATCACTATAAGCGAGAATGGGACATAATTTCTCTTCCCACTCCTTTACATCAACCCACAATGTATCTTTCCAAAAGTACCCCTGCAACTCTTCTTCCCAGAATCCGGCCTCCGGAATAAAATTTCCAACATCAACCCGAATAGGAACCGCTTCTTCAACCGGCACTTCAACCACATCATGGACCATATCTACAGCCAAGAAATTATGACACCGTTCTGGCCGCAAGTATTTTTGAAGCACCCTTTTTGGAATTACCCGTAGTTTACGGCACCGAACCTTCATCTCCTTCTCACCTCCTTTCTTTTGTAATAATTTTGTAATAAATATATCAACATCAATTATAACATTATCAAATGCAAACATAGTTGTCAATACATTTTTCTAGCAATAACTCAAAAATATAGTTCTATCCAACTAAAAGAATGAAACTAAGTTGGAACCGCAAGCAGTTCCAGACGAGTTCTGTTAATGGCAGCATTGGTCGTAAAGAAGAATTACCAACTCCCCTTCTATGACAAGAAACTAACCGGGACCGCTATTAGCAAATCGCTAACCCGAAATCCAACTACTTCTTTTCCATTTACTTCTATAATTAAAACTCCATACTGAACTAAATTTAGTTCTATTTCTACATCTAAATCTACATAGCAATTTGGTGCTGTCTGTGTAAATAATCTACACCTTGTTTCCATCTTCACCCCTTTTTTTATCCATTTTTGTTGTCTGTCCTATAACTCTAACCAAACCAAGCTCTTCTGCTTCAAGAATTTCTTCTGCCATATCTAATTGACGGATAAATTCTACTATCCTCTCTGCTTGTCGTTCTTCTTTTGGTATCTTTCCTAAATCGCTTCCGTAATATTTTAAGACCCAAAGAACATCTTGTCTGATTATTTCATATTTATCTATCATAACTTCCTCCTTTTCCCTCCCACCCACCAACTTGCTATTACCAACTTCCATACCTAATAAGTCCTCGATTATACAGCGACACTATTCTTTCTTTCAGTATCGGCTGTATCTTTTTCCACTGTTCATCTGGCACCTCAGAATAATCCCAACACCAGCAACCGAAAAACCGACTTTTCGCTTCCTTCTTTGGTAGCCCTGTTCCTTCAATAACACCATCTATTAGATCACCCGGCCGAGGCTGACCCGGCGGACAATCTAATTCAATTGTTTTTATAACCATTTTCTCACCTCCTTTCTCTCTTTTTTACTTACTCAACACTAACATTAGCACAAGCAAATTCTCTACATCTTCTACATCTACTTATATGTTTTCGTTCCCAATCTTTTACCAATTCCTCTAGTACATCGCTAGGACAACAACTTGAGTATGGGTCTTCGGATATCCCTTTCCGAAATTCTTTGACTTGGGGGCAATTTGGATCTACTGGAAACACCCATTCTGCCATTTTCTTCACCTCCTTTCAAAAAATAAAATATTTTTTTTATCATATATATTAATTATCAAATGTAAACATAGTTGTCAATGCGTTTTTCTAGTTAAATCTGGGAGGATTAGTTCCGGAACTAAGTTGGAACCAACCGGAAGGTAGTTCTAGTGCGGATCTGTTAATGCGGATCTCCTGTGAAGAAGATCTTACCGGTGACTTCTCCTTGACTGCCGAGCAATCTTGGCCCGGCGTCTTCTTCGCTTTAGTTCTTTCTCATAATGGCCCTTCTTCCGAGTAGAAGGCTTTCTACCCGGCACTTGGAACCGGACCTGCCCAAAGAGCAAGTCGTTATGTTCAAAGAAGCGCCTTACTAATTGCTGCCATTGTCGGTATGTCATTTTAACATCTCCTCATATTCTTTTGCTAATCTTAAATTAATTCCAATCTCCTCAATTAACTGTTCCGTGAGTTCTCTTTGCCCATATTCTGCTTCTTCTATCAGTTCCTTTACCCGGTACCAGTGTGGATTAGAAATTTTACCTCTTCTTTTTCTTTTTCCAATCATCTCTTTCAACTTCTTCTTATCAGCCTCGTAATAATGTCTCGGAGGACTTGTTGCTCGAATAAGATGCACTCTTCTTATAATACCTTCGCTTTCCAATTCCTTAACTACTTCTTTCGCTACATCAAGCTTAACCTTCGCTAGCGCCGCTAGTTCAGCAATTGTAAACTCTTGTATTACTGAGATGCACTCCAGTATTTTCTTCATCTTTTCCCTCCTTAGTAGATATCACATTTGGGACAAACCCAGAAGTGTTCCGCCCAGATATATCGTAGTTCATGCCCACATTCTTTACACCGTGGGGCCTGTAACTCCTTACACAGCTCCGCCGCTACTCCTTCCACGGATGGTAACTCATCACGTTCCCACTCATACTGGTAAAATTCTTGATATTTTCGCATCTCCCTCTCGTCCATTTCCCAGATTAACCAGTCCTGTTTTTCTTCATCAATAGTGTAGTAGACCCGGCCGGTTTTATCTTTATAAAACCTCACGGTCATTCTCTTCTTCACCTCCTTTCAATTATATTTTATTCAAAATTCATATTTTAACATTATCAAATATAAATATAGTTGTCAATACATTTTTCTAGACATATCTCAGTTTGCTGAAAGATAAAACTAAAAGACAGTTCTAGAGTGGTTCTGTTAATGGCGGTTCCATGTCTAGTAGTAGATCTATCTTCTCATCTGCTCCTCATGGTCTTTTCTTATCTGATGGATAACACTCCAAATTGCAGTGTCTTTTCTTAGCATCGCTATGGCCCAAAGAACTTCTTTAATCTGCTCCTTGGGCACATCTATCCATTGGGAAAGTTCTTCAACTACTCCATCTACTTTCTCCACTTTTGCCCCACAGTAGGCAAAAAATCCACGGCACCAATCTTCGACTGAGATACCGCATCTGAGATAGGAGGAATAACTTGCTATAACTACGACTTCTGCCGGTTGTGAACCAAATACTTTTCTCCAGTGGTCATTGAATCTTTGCCGAAATTGTAGATAACTAACCACTTCTTAACCTCCTACAAATTCTTTCTCCCATACTCCTATTTCAATCCATAACTGTTCTTTCCATTTCCATACTGGTAGTTCCTTTTCTATAGTACAACTCGGTAAGAAGATACCAGATGTACTTTCACTCTTGATATAATTAGATATATTCTTTATCTCAACCTCAGCTTCTTCCACTGGTACCTCTTCTACAACATCCAGGTCTGCTGTAAGATGACCAGGCCACTCATCTACTTCTGTAACTTTATAACACCTTACTTTTAACATAATTCTCTCTCCCATACCTCCATTTCAATCCACTCCTTACCTTTCCACCTCCACACTGGTAGTTCCTTTTCTATAACATATCCGCCTCTAGCAGGCATTGCTCCAATATAATTAGAAACTTTCGCTTTTACCTGTACTGCTTCTTCTACCGGTACCTCTTCCGCTGAATCTAAATCTGCAGTCATCTTTCCAAACCACTGCCGTTTCGTATCTTCATCTAACCACTCATCCCATGACTCATCTACTTTTATTACTTCATAACACCAAACTTTCATCTTTTTCACCTCCTTTCTTGGTATTCATCCAAAAGTAACTCTGGATAAAATTCTATTGAAAACCCATCAAGCATACTTCCTTCTTCATTCTCCTCCCGTTCTAGCAACGAATAATCCTCTTGAATTTCTAGCTCTTTAACTTCATCCGGCACTCTTTCTCACCTCCTTTTTAAAACATTTTTTTTATCATGTCAATTATACATTATCAAACATGAATGTAGTTGTCAATGCGTTTTTCTAGATTTTTCCAGTTTCAATTCATTGACAAAACTAAAGAAATTTGTTACAATTTGATATAATTTGAAAAGGAGGTAAGGAATTTGGGTGAGTTTCTTGAGATAGTTCTAGCATTTTGGTTGCTGGGATGGTTAGTTGTGAAGTTGATAGATTAAAGTACTTCATTGAGTTACCAATCTTATTATCTCTTTTTAAGTTCAGTTCCAAGATAGAACTGTTAATGGCAGAACTGCCCGTGAAAGAAGTTTTACTAAAGTCTGTCTATTTTATTTTTTAAACTTTCTAACTCTCTATAGACCCACCTGAGTAAAAACTCGTAGTAGTCAAGCCAATCTTTAAATTGAATAATTGTAAATATTTTCTTCGGATAATTAACTTTCTTTTCAGTACCTCTAACGTCCATTAAATTAAATCCTCCCCATAATGTCCACCCATTAGGAAAATTACCATATTCTATAATTTTATCTGATTTTACATAGATATAAGGTAGTTTTAATTTCTTAGCCCTATCTAATTTATCATCGCTAAATACTGTTCCACCTTGAAAAAAATAACAAATAATTTTATCCATCTTTCCCTCCTACTTTTTTCTTAACTCCTCTACTAGGTCGGTTGGGAGGCATCCTTTAGTTAGAAACTGGATTGCTCGGAGAAGTTTACGAAGTTGGAAGTTCTCCTCCTTAAGACGCCTGTTTTCTTCCTCCAACCTCTTTACAACTTCCTTCGCCTCAATAACTTTCTTTTCCATGCTTCCTCCTTCTTACCGGTATATTCTGATATTGGTAAAAGTAGATGTCTATCTTTCTTATAATTTTCTTTATAGAAGAATATCATTCCATTCTGCTCATCTTCTTTATATCCAGCTTTTAGCTCTAGTGACCTAATTCTATTTAATACTTTATCTGAAACTAAAAATACTTCTCCCCATATTTTCTTTTTACTTTCTGAATTTTTATATAAGACAGGATACCCGAAAATATAATAGAACAGTTCAAATCCTGTTACGGATGCCTTTCCAATATATTTACTATTTTCTAGACAGAAATGTCGTTTTTCTCCTCTTTTCAAAGTTCCGTAAACAAAAAGTTTATTCATCTAAGTTCCTCCCGTATTCTTCCGAGTCCATGCCCAATACCAGTTTCTTAGTTTATTCAACCATTCCCGTTCTCGAGCTCCAGAGAATTTTGGTATAGGAAGCAAATAGCACCTTTCCTTCCTATAATCTTTCTCTGTCTTATAAAAGAATATCATTCCCTTATATCTTCCTTCTTTATAACCTTCCCCTAGTTCTATCCCTCTAATTCTATTCAATTCCAACTTCCGAACTAAAAATACTTCTCCCCATATTTTCTTTTTCCAATTATTTCTTCTATACAATATAGGATATCCCTGAATATAGTAAAATAATTTAAATCCTTGGATATATGCTTGCCCAATATATTTACTATTTTTTAAATAGTAATGTAGTCGTTCTCCTCTCTTTAACGTTCCGTAAACAAAAAGTTTCTGCATTTAGTTTTCCTCCTCCCCCTCACCCGATTTCCAATCATCAGGTAAGTTACCACCAGTCCAATCTGCAACCAACCGTATAACTTCCCGAGCCTCTTGGGGGGACAACCCAAATTTTCCTAATTCCTCCACTAAACCTGCTAATTCACTCTCTCTCATTTTTTCCTACCTAACTTAAGTTCTAATATAGTTACTCTACGGTTTAAATCATTCACCTTCTTTTCTATTCTATCGAACTGTTTGCCATAGTAAAAATTCCAGTTAAATGTCCTTCTAATCCACCAACTACCATAACAGATTCCTATAATCATCCCAAAGAAAACTAAGATAACAACTACTACTTTTAGTTTTTCTATCATATCTACCTCCTATTACCTCTTTTTATAACTTTTAAGCAGTTTCCATTGCTGGCAAAAATCTCCTTTATAATCCATTTCTCCCGTATATCTCTGAATAAATCTTTAATTAGAAAAACGTATTGACACTTATCACATTTAACTGTATCTTTTTCTACATCACTAGATACAGTATTATTTAAATTATTACACCTAGGACATTTCCATAAAACATCTGTTCCTTCTTTCACCTTCCTATAAGAACCCGCCCACCCACCCTTACACTTTTAGTCTACTAACATGTCTTCAGGGACTGGAAAATCACCGATTTCGTTGGTGATTTTGTGCCCTTTACGCCACTGTGCGAAATTAACAACCAAGTCAGCCAGTGCATTTACATCACTACTTCCGATTTTCCGAGTGTCCCAAGGCAATTGGTAGAAGTTTCCACTCTTCCGCCTGAAATAGCATAGACACAACTGCCCGTCAATCTTCAGTGCCTGATACTGCTTTGTCGCTTCAACTTTCACTTTCTTAACGCCTTTCTCTTTTAATGCTTTGACAAGCTCTTTCATCTCCTTCTCACCTCCTTTCTCTTTTATATACGTGAGTGAAGCATCGTTCATTCACAAAATCATTATAACATGCTTTTCCAGATTTGTCAATACGATTTTTCAGTTTGCGCCAGTTTTATTCCAGCAAGGATTGCATTGACCGTAGCACGATTCCACCCATACAACTTAGCATCCATTGCTAAGTTATATAGCATGGACAGCAGTATTATGATGGACAGTCATCAGAAAATTCTCCACTGCAATTTTCTTTACACCAGGTCGAGTAGCCAATTTCTCAATTTCTTCCATAGTAAGTTCTCTCATTTTCTCACCTCCTACTGTCTTGGTTCTGGCACAGAACTGTTAATGGCATTATTCTCTGCTATAAGTTTTTGGTAAGAATTTCTTATCCGTCTTCTTTCTTCCGCACTTACATCTAATCGAGCAATATACTCCCAGAAGATTCTCCAATATGCCGTTAACTTTCTAAATGGTCGTTCGGTCATTATCTGTGGCCCTCCTTCCGGACAGGGATGTAGAATCCACCTGCTCCCCTGTAACACCAAACTTTCCGTCCACCAATCCAAAGTTGCTTCCGTGCCAAAGAGCTCGGTATAAAAACTTCTTTAGAGGTTATTACCCGAAAACCTTTATTACCGCACCTTACTACCCGGTAAGCTGGTATTGGCATTTCTTACCTCCTTTTTCTTTTCTTTCGGCTCCACAGGAAGATAAAACAAAGAAAGAAAAAACTGGAGTTCAACACCATTTAACCCCAGTATTTTACATAGCTTTAACCATTCTTTCTGTTCTTTTGTCATTTTTACCTCCTCCGACATAATGGACAATACTTTCCGGCTCCGGCTCTTTTAATTTTTAATTCCTTTTCTCGAGCTTCTTGGCGAGTCGCCACTGTCCAGGTTCTTACCACAGTGAAATCTGAACCATTACGCAGCATAAAATCAACCCAGAGACTGCCAGAGCCATTTCTATGTTTCCGAAGTCTCTTTCTCAGGTCGATAGTATAGCCAGTATAGTGTCTGATGCCTTTGTATGGCTTATCAAAATGAAGGATATATACAGTATACATTACTCTTCTTCTGCTTCTCTCAGCAAATGCTGATACCAATTAAATTCTTCTTCAAGTTCTTGTTCTGATAGTTCTTGTTCCATCACTACCCCTTCTCCACCACAATCTTCACACCCGGTCCCTCCACATCTTTCACAAAGTTCATACTTCATATAAAACCTCCAAATCATTCATATTTTTTATTTTATATCATAATTCCAAAGTTTCGTCAATACATTTTTCTAGTTCCTCCCAAAGGATTTTTCTCCAGATAGAACTGGAACAGTTGTAGAACTTAACTTTTAGTTTAGTTCCGGACGAGTGCTGTTAATGGCGCCAAGGGAGTTAAAGTAGTTTTAGATTGGCAAACTTAACTTACTAGTTCTTATCTCCATAATATCCTCGTCAATATCTTGGATGACCAGCGTTTTCATTTTTCTTGGTTCCTTCATCATCCAGTCCAAATCTCCATATTTGCTTCCTATTTTCTGAAGTGCTTCTCCTCTATTTTCTGCTTTCACTATCACTGCTATTATGTCACTGTAAAGTTCTCCAGAAACTGCAATGAAATATTTTTTGTTATCTTCCATATTACTCCCTCGTATCAATTATTTACTGGGGATCATAAAGATAAATACCATCTCTCTTTATCTATTATTCTTATTACATCTCCATCTAAAAAATCTCTTATCACTGACTTAACAACCTCTTTCATCTCATCGCTATCTAGTATTACTTGAGGGTTATTTCGAGCTAAAAATCTTTCAGCATCAGATTTATTTTTATAGTAACCAAATTCCACCCATACCTCATCTTTACACCAATTAATAGCATAAAATTTTTCCATCTTCTTACCCCCTTTTCAATGACGGAAAACGGTAGTGACCGTGAACTCCTATGGATAGAAACTGAATGTGATAACCTGGAGGTAAAGGAATAGGACGCTCTAACCAATACTGATTTTTCTGCCAGTGTCCGGGAGTCTGCAATAAATGGGAAAAAACCTCAAGTTCATGGTCATTGAAACCGGTTCCCACTTTTCCTCTTTCTATCCATTTACCCTTTACTTTCTCTCCTATTATTATCGCTCCCAAAGTGCCAGATCTAGAACCTTTACCCACTGTATAACCAAGTATCCACACTCGAGAGGTTCGTTTCCAGTTTTTCACTTTTATCCATTCTCTCCGCTTTCCTCCTAAATAAAATGATTTGGGGTGTTTTTGAACCACTCCTTCCAGATCATTCTCTTTCACTTGGTTCCACACCCATTGAGGATCTGAGAAAAGAGGGGAAATCCGTAGCCAACCTTCCTCTCCAATTTCATTTTCCAATACTTTTCGTCTTTCCATAAAAGTCCACCGACGGAGATCTCGCCCTCGGAACTTAACAATATCAAAGATAAAAAGAGTAGCTGGCCATTTCTCAGCCCTTTTCTGAATTTTCCACTCGTCATCTACTCGGTCTCGGTACGATAAAAGCTGAAAGTCAGCTACTCCCTTCTCATTTAGTACCGTAACTTCTCCTACTAAAACTGTCTGAGGAGGAACTCGCACAGAATGAAACTCAGGGTAACGATGCTGGATCCAGTTTCCTCTCTTGTTCAATAGTCCCATTTTGTCAATAAAGACACCAGTCCCGTCAAACTTAAACTCGGTTGGCCAGTCAGGACGGAGTTTACCTTCTACTGGTTCCATGAACTCCATATCAGAAGTTACTCCTCTAATGTTACTTTAATTTCATCTCTGTTCCATCCTGCTTCCACAACATCATATATAAAATCCACTAGTTCTTCAAGCCAAGATGCCACTCTTTTAGCACTTTCTTCATCCAGAACAATACATACTGACCGGTTGTCATATCCAGTGGGTGTAATTTTAACTTTAACTTTAAGTAGTTTCATAGTTTACTCTCCAAATAACTAGTAGCGGGAGCAGGATTCGAACCTGCGACCTCCGGGTTATGGGCCCGACGAGCTAACCGCTGCTCCATCCCGCTACTTTCCTTTTAGATCTTGTTCCCATCTATCTTGTAACTTCTTCATCCAAAAGTCTTTATCTTTTGGGTCAGCCATTTGAAGCAATTTACTATATATATCTTTCTTTTCTTTTACTTCTTTTCTCTTCCGACGTCTCCGTGTTGTTTTAGGTTTCTGTAATAACTCTTCTAATTTAATTTCTCTATCAAGTTTCCAGTTTTCAATTTCCGTTGGTGCTTTTTGTACTACTTGGTCAAATAATTCAGCAACTTCTTTCCGTATCTTCCGTGGTTTCCATTCGGGTCGGTCTGCTACTTCAAGCGGGGTGAATATTTTCTCGGCCATTAATCCGCTATTGGAGGCAGTTAATCGTATCCAACTTGAAGTTCCCCGTAAAGTAAGAATTCCCACAGCCTGAAGTCTCTTTTTTCGTAAGTAATGGTAAAGCAATGCCACGAACTCATCATCTTCATCAGCTGGAATTATCCACCATCTGTCTTCTTTCGGGTAAAAGAATTCCTTACTAAATGATAGGATCTCAAGTTTCTTCCCTTCTACCTCCAATTCTGATAGCTCTTCTGGAGAAAAAATACGAGGTGGACTTTCTTTATCCACTTGTATCCCTTTTGAGATATCTTCTGCAGCAAGCTCTATTCCGCACCGGTCGCAGACCTTCTTAAACCGCACTGGTGCCGAGCAGCAATTTGAATATAGATGAAATCCAGATCCATTTGAGCCAGAACTTTTATTTACTTTATACAATGAGATAGTGGAAGAGAACAGTAAGAACTTAAGAGGTAGCTCTGCATATTTTCTCACTTATTTCACCTCCTTCCTTTCATTATTTTCATAATTTTAACATTTTTTATTAGTTTTGTCAATACATTTTTCTAGTCAACTACTCCACAACCCACTTTTCCTCCTTTTTAAGTTTTTCCGTCCGCACTATTAGAACTTGTCCTGTTGCCACAATTCTCTCCACTACATTATTCTCCAGATATAAATTTATCTGCCAATAAGGCCTTTCGGCACTAGGACAAATAACATCAGCTCTTTCAAAATCTACTTCTCTAATATAACACCGCCCATTAATTTTTATAAATGTAACCATTTCTAATCCTGCCTTCCTATAATATATACTCTTCCTTCTAGACCTGTAATTTTCTTAAAGAGCTTTTTTGCTTCTGAAATCCGGTCCCGAAGCTCCTCAAGGCAGATAGCCCCATTCCAAGTTTCACATACTGGTATTCCATAATAACTCGGAGGATTTATTTTTTCCTCCGCTACATCTAACTCAAATGCGTGTTTCTTTCCTGATAGATTTTCTACACTATATATACATACTTCTCCGCACATATAATTAGCTCCTGACCATAACAACCCAAGAGATTTAATAATTTCTTTAGATTGGAATTTCTTCTTTAGTTCTTCCTCAGGAAGAGCTACAGTTACAACTAATGGTTCAGACATATTTTTCCTCCTTCTCAATTTTGACTACCTATAACATATAATCTTCCCTCCAAACCTGTGATTTTCTTAAAAAGTTTTTTCGCTTCTAAAATTTGGTCCTGAAGTTCCTCGAAACAAATAGCTCCATTCCAAGTTCCGCATATCGGAATCCCATAGTAATTTTGGGGATTTATCTTCTCCTCTACTGTTTTCATCTCAAAGACATACTCCTTCCTATCTTCCATATCATACATATATATCTCTCCAAACTCATAGTTCGCTCCCATCCAAGTTAACCCAAGAGATTTAATAATTTCCTCAGATTGAAATTTTTTCATTAATTCTTCTTCAGGAAGAGCTACAGTTACAACTAATGGTTCAGACATTCTCTCTCACCTCCTTTCTACTATCTTCCTAGTTCATCTAGATGTTTCTGTAAATCACTTCTATAATCAGGAATAACCTGATATTTTTCCATCAAGCATATATTACACAGGCCTTCTTTTATCCAGAAATTTTCTGGATAAGGAACATCTGCAGCACTTAACCCGCATCTTTTACATCTTTGGTTACTCTCAGGATTTCTTTTATCTGGCATTTTATCTCCTCCTTTCTACTATATTCTTATCACCAGTCTTTAAGTTTTGCCTTAAATCCATATCTGGATTTACTTGCTCCCAGTACTGTTCCTTAACATAACCAAAGAAATCATACTTAGTACCCCACTTTTCTGGCTCTTTCCCAGTAACGACTTTTCCTGAGAAGTCTCTTATTGGTTTTAACCTATTTATACTCACTTTTTCGATTCTTCCACTAATATCCTTGATTAATGCCTTCCGTCCTTTGATGCCTAAGTATAAAACAATATCATTTCTTCTTGTATCTAGTAAAGTTTGTAAGATACAGTACATCTCTCTCCTCACTCTTTTCTTTTATTTTATTCTTTTAACTACTAATACATAGCCCCACCCAAGTTTAACCATCTTTTCTTGACCTAAATTAAGAGGAAGAATATCTTTTTCTTTTACACCTAGCGCCCCCAGATGGCTTTTATCCACCAGTTTCTTAATTCCAATACGGGGTTGGTGAGCAATACACTCCCCGTTTGGTGATAGAATTTTTGACTGAAGTAACATAGAATAATCACCTCCTTCCAAACCGCCAACTAAGTAAATACGGCATTATAAAGTAGAACTCCTTAGGGAATTCCCCTATTAAGAAGAAATCGCCAATTTTTATCCAAGTTTCCACCTGAGGCTTTTTTCCAAGATTCCACCTCCATTTTTTAACAGTTTCTACCCTGCCCTCTTCATCTTCAATCACAATTTTTGCTTGGTAACATCTCGCTTTTTTAACTTTCATACTAAGCTCCCTTTGTCTGTGCCACTACAATCAAAGTGTCTCCCGCCAACCGAGTGCCACCTTCTACTTTATACCACCATTTTGAACACCAGATAACTCCCTCTCGCAACCATCCTAGATATCTAGCTCCATATCGAATCTGAACTTCCATTTTAGAATAAGAAAGTGGTATTCTTATAATTTTCTTACCTTCAATATAATACAACCGAGTTCCCCACTCGTCAACACGAATATACATTGACATTTTACTCTCCTTCAAGTTTTATCGTAACAGTTATTTGCTGGGGCGCCGGTGACCCAAGGAACCATTTCTGTATATACAATGTGCCTATTATTGGAGGTTGCCCTTCGGTCTTTTCTTGAAAACGGATAGTGTTTTTTGTCTCCTTTTCATAGCAAAATACTAGTGTTTTTTCCATAATTTTACCCTCCTTTTCATTTTTTTCAAACAATTTTAACATTTTTTCTTAGTTTTGTCAATAATTTTTACTAGTTTCACCTGGTTTCCAAATATTTTAGTTAGATAGTTATGGTTCTAGGTTAGTGCTGTTAATGGCGCCAACTAATCTAAAGTAGTTTCTTTGGTTAGCATTTCCTTTATTTCTTCCATTTTTATCTTCCATTTCTCCCCATGTCTGGCTCCTGTTACAGTATGAGCCAATTCATGAGCAAGAGTTTCTACTACATCTTCTTCCTTTTTTGCCCATTTGGCATTTAGCAATACTTCATACCTAGGACCATTCCCTCGGAGAACTACCCCTCGGATATTTTTATCCAGTTGAGTAGTAATGTGGATTTCAACTGGAGCTCCACAGATCTTTTCCGCTACCTTCTTTAACCGTAACCATTTAATAACCACCAC
>Ga0190315_1000617_pt1 | contig 16882 bp, 11 predicted proteins | sample 48701101_MG_FD_161673 | JGI IMG/M metagenome (GOLD analysis project Ga0190315, IMG submission 161673) | Hydrothermal vent sediment bacterial communities from Southern Trench, Guaymas Basin, Mexico - 4870-11-0-1_MG | ecosystem: Environmental > Aquatic > Marine > Hydrothermal vents > Sediment ...
AGCCACCATAATCACTTAACTTTTTTAAAGTATAGAAAATTTTATAGAACATTCTAATCTAAAAAGATCATATCTGTCCATAATTTCTCAATTTTTATGTCGTAGTAAAGTGACTGCACCCAATTTAATTCATGTCTTATCCATTCATTTTGGCGTAACAATGAATCAGCTAAAGCTATTTTTCTTGCTAAAGACAAAGTCAGGCCTAATGTAAATTCTTCCACATCTTTTGCACTGAGGTAAGGAACGTTAAACCAAGCGATTCCTCTCTTTTTTAAGTCATCCAAAGAAATATTATCGATACCAATTCCCGCGAGGGCCACTAATTTTATATTTTTTGCGGCAGAAATAAGCTCTTTATCTAATTTGACTTCACTTTTCAGAATCAGTATCTCTTGATTTGCTATCAGTTCGAGTAGTCTTTTTTTATCAGGTTTGATGTCAACACAAACATCAAATTGCGTTTTCAATGAAACAATCGCTTCACAACAAATGGGTTCAACTACAATAATTTTTAGTCTTTTTTTCATATTGAAAGGGTGCATTGCTATTTTTCAGTTAATAATGGAAAGCGATTGTATTAATCATGGATAAGATCGTGGTTATGTTTTGGTTTAGGGTGTTCCAAATTAAATCACTCACTATTCGCTAAAGGCAAAATGCTTGCCACCATTGCGAACGGGTTTTGCGGATTGAGGCATGAGGCTAAAGCCTCATGCTTCGATGGATAAGTACTGAACCATAAATTTTGAGGTATTTTAATAGAAGCAATGTTTATTTGTAATTAGAGACGCGAAGCATCGCGTCTCTACAATTCGCGGTTTCGTAGAGACGCGATGCCGAGCAAATCTTTGCGGTAAAATACCTGTTTATTTGTGGTTCAGTACTTAATATAATCCATGTAGTTAAAGGTTTTGACTTTATCCTTTCTACAATCCTTGTAGTTATAGGTTTTATATAGAATCCCTGAATTCTAGGGCTAATTCAGACTGAAATATCCCGTTGGTACACCACCGTTTATGATTTACGCCATAATGACAATGAAAGCCCTTGAATTTATGCCACTTTTTAGAAGTATATAAGGGTTGTGATGACGGCCCACCTGAGTCGCCACCGGTTCATCTTTGACTTTTTGATAAAAAGCCACTAAAGCATCTAGTTCTTCCAGATTTTTTAATAAATTGTCATAAGAATTTGACTGATTCATACGATACTCTCGCTCATCAATTTTTCGCCTTTTTCAGTTAAATACAGAAAATGGTTTAACAAACTGGTTGTCACTAACTTTTCTGCGATCATGCCATCAATCACGTCATTGAAAATCCGTTGTTCCTTTGGATTAAGTTGGCCACCAAAGTAATGGGTATTCAACCAGCGAAAAGTAATCGTTTTATCTTGATTGGCTTGGAATTTCGCTAAAACATCATTTCGGATTTTAAGGAAAGCGTTGGTTACTTTAAAGTCTGGATAAAGATAATCCTCTCCTTGCGTCGTTAGCATGATATGATAATGCCCCTCTGCCTTGTACTCAATCAAGTTTTCAGCTTGTAATTGCTGCATGGCAAGTTCAAAAAAAGTTTGCTGCTTCACATTTTTAGAAAGATATGGAGTTAGCCAAGCTTGGGGGAGAATATGGCCTTTTTCAGCATTCACTTCATGAAATCGATGCATGATCGCTTTTTTAAATGTTTCTATTCCAGTAGACATCTCTTTTTTCTCCATAAGGAATTAAAACCGTTAACGACAGGAATTGTATGTTTCAGGCTCAATAAGCGAACTCAACAAGCGAACTCAACAAGCTAATAATAAAGGATTTCGGGGTGGTACCCGGTTTTAAGTACTGAACCACAAATAAACAGGTATTTTACCGCAAAGATTTGCTCGGCATCGCGTCGGAACGAAACCGCGAATTGTAGAGACGCGATGCTTCGCGTCTCTAATTACAAATAAACATTGCTTCTATTAAAATACCTGAAAATTTTTGGCGAAAGTACTTAATCCTTTATTATAAATAACTGAACAATGTCACATTACCCATTTGACGTGCTTTGGCTATCTACACCATTATTGAAATGTGACATCGTCAAGTTAATTAACAGAGTTCCAGAAAACTTGGGCAGGATGTAGTGCTTTGACAGCAACACCATCAGCTATCTGATGACGACAACTTGTGCCTGTTGCGACAACCGTAGCCTTGTCTTTCACTTCTCGGATAGCGGGGAATAATTGCATTTCGCCAATCTTCATAGACAGATCATAGTGTTCATAACCAAATGTACCTGACATCCCACAACAACCTGTTTCTAAAGCGGTAACGCTGGCACCGGGTAATTGCTTAAGGGCGTTAATGGTACTGTTAATGCCAATGAGTGATTTTTGATGACAATGAACATGTACAACAATATCTTGTTCTTGAGGGGTAAGTTGTGTCGTGTCAATATTACCCTTTGAAATTTCTTGGAGGAGAAATTCCTCAAACAGTTGTGCGCGTTCAGCTAAGGTACGCATCTTTTCACGTTGTTCTGCTTCAACCAAATCAATAGCCCCATCTCTTAACGTCATAATTTCTGGCGGTTCTAAACCAATAATACTTACGCTAGATTGCAGCAGCAAATCATCACACTGTTCAACCTGTTCACAAAGCTGTTTAAGGGCTTTTTTAGCTTGCTTGAGCAAGCCTTGGCTAATTAATAAACAAGGGGATTGCGGTAAAAAAAGGGGGGTAACTTGGTAACCGTTATATTCCAGAAATTGGATAGCGGCCTGAGCTATATGAGGTTCATGGTATTGTGTGAAAATATCACAAAGTAAGGCTACCCGTTTAGGGGTTTTGTTTTGGATGCCAGACTCTCTTTTTTTCCACCACTTTTTTAACGATTGTGTGCTTATGGTGGGTAATTCACGCTGTGGAGAAAACTGTAATGGTTTTCTTAACCATTTGTTTTTCATAAACAAATTAGTTAATATTGGAAAATGAGAGCCTAACCTGATCATGAGGGCATAATAAGATAACAGTCTCGTTTTGAGTGGCATGCCTTTTTGATTATGGTAGTAATTCAAAAATTCTGATTTAAGGCGTGCCATATCGACATTAGCGGGACATTCTGATTTACAGGCTTTGCAAGAGAGACACAAATCCAATGTTTTTTTCAGTTCTTCAGAGGCAAATTCCTCAATCGGATTAGCCGAATTGAGTGCTTGTATCAGCAAATTCGCTCGCCCGCGTGTAGAGTAATATTCCTCTTTGGTTGCCATGTAGGAGGGACACATGGTACCCCGTCCAACACTTTTTCGACAGACACCACTGCCATTACATTTTTCAGCCGCCGCTTTGAGTCCTAAATCTTTTTGCCAATCAAATTGCGTTTGAATGCTGATGTCTTGTGGTATGGCATCGGTTCGTAAATTCTGATCAATAGGCACTTCTGTGAGAATTTTATTCGGATTGAAGATCAGATTTGGATCAAAAGTCTGTTTGATTTGGCCTAGCAGTTTATAAACCTCTTCACCCAGCATTTTTTTGACATAAGGCCCACGTACTCTACCATCACCATGTTCACCAGATAAGGAACCTTTAAATTGAGCTACCAAATCAGCCACTTGATCGGCAATACGCATAAACGTTTTTTTGTCTTGCGGTTGCCGGAGATCTAATTCCGGGCGTAAATGCAATAAGCCGACTGAGGCATGTCCATAATAGACACATTGCGTTTTATGTTTTGCCATGATTTGTTGGATTTGACTGACATAAGCGGGCAGATCGGGTACCGCAACAGCGGTATCTTCAATAACGGCAATGGCTTTTTTATCACTCACCTTGCCCATCAATAAGCCAAATCCCGCTTTGCGTAAGGCCCAAACCTTGTTGATCTGTTTTCCTTGAACGATGGGATAAGCGTAACCCAACTTGTCTTGTTGTAAGGCTAGGATCAGTTCTTTGGCGCGTTGTTCTATTTTAAAACGCTTGTCATCAAACAATTCAATGATTAATATTGCACGCGGTTCTCCCTGAATCCAAAAACGGTTTTCACGTTGTTTCAGGTTGTCTTTAGTACAGTCTAGTATAGTTCGATCAATCAATTCTATAGCGGCCGGTTTATGTGGTAGCATGGCTACCGTTGCCTGCATTGCTTCCGATAAGTCGTTAAAATGCGCACAAACTAACAATTTGTGTTGAGGTGTCGGAACCAGTTGTAATGTGGCCTCAGTTAGCAAAGCCAGTGTGCCTTCTGAACCGCAAAGCAATGGGGCTAGATTAAAAGGTTTACCGCCTTGATTCCAAGGTTGATTGTTAGCAAGGAGATAGTCTAAAGCATAACCGGTATTGCGTCGGATGAGTTCAGGTTTCGGATAATCTGTTTTGATACGTTCCTGATTACCGTCAATGGCATTGTAAACGGTTCGATAAATATCGCCTTCTAAACCCGGTTTTTTCAGTTTGTTTTCTAACTGATTTTGATCTAAGGGCCCAAATGTGGTGAGTGTACCATCTGACAAGACTGTTTCAATCTCGATAACATGATCGCGGGTGGTACCATAAAGAATAGAATGTGAACCACAAGCATTATTACCGATCATTCCGCCAATCATACAGCGATTTGAGGTTGAGATATCATGTGCAAATTCGAGCTGTTTTTTGGAAGAACTATCATTCAGATCGTCAAGAATCACACCGGGTTGTACGCGAATCGTGTTGTTCTCTGTGACTTCACTGAGAATTTGGGTCATGTGACGCGACACATCAACAACCATACCATTACCCACACATTGACCGGCAGTACTGGTTCCTGCTGCTCTCGGAATGAGTGGGATACGATGTTGATGAGCAAATTTGACAATTGTTCTGCAATCCTGTTTATTCTTGGGACGAACAACGGCTCTAGGGAGTTCTTGATAGATAGAGGCATCTGTGGCATAAAGCCGTCTTGAAGCTAAGTCTCTCAGTACCTCTCCCTCAATGGATTGTTCCAATTGTTGATAGAGATTGTTTAGATTGTTTGTTTCCATCATTCATCACTATAATGGTGGGCAACAAAAACACGTTACCCACCCTACATTTTGATTTATAAGTAATTAATGGTGGGCAACAAAAACACGTTATCCACCCCTACAGTTGAAATGTGGTGAGTAATTAATGGTGGGCAACAAAAACACGTTACCCACCCTACGTTGGCAATTCAGAACTCCCCATCAAATATTCATCTACCGCTCTAGCCGCTTGCCGTCCTTCCCGAATAGCCCAAACCACTAAGGATTGTCCACGACGCATATCGCCAGCGGCAAAAACTTTGTCGAGAGAAGTCTGGTATTTTTGGGTATCAGCTTGAACATTGCCGCGCCCATCTAGTGCTACACCTAATTCTTCCAACATGCCTTCATGAACGGGATGCATAAAACCCATCGCGAGTAACACTAAATCCGCTTTTAATTCAAATTCGCTGCCGGGTATTTCCGACATTTGCCAACGACCGTTTTCGTCTTTTTGCCAATCTACCCGCACAAGCAGCATCTTTTTAACCTGACCGTTTTCGCTTTCAAAGGATTTCGTGGAAACACTCCAATCACGTTCACAGCCTTCTTCCTGAGAAGATGATGTCCGTAGCTTATTAGGCCAATTTGGCCAAGTGTTCTGCTTATCTTCCTTCTCCGGCGGTTTAGGGAGAATTTCTAATTGCGTGACCGAAATGGCCCCTTGACGAATAGAGGTGCCAATACAATCGGAGCCGGTATCGCCGCCACCGATCACCACAACATGTTTGTCTGTGGCCGTTATTCGATCTTCTTCCGGAATATTATCGCCAAGAACAACATGTGTTTGTTGGGGTAAAAATTCCATGGCAAAATGGATACCTTTTAATTCACGTCCTGGCACGGGTAAATCGCGAGACTTTTCGGAGCCCCCTGTTAAGACAATCGCATCAAATTCGGCAAGCAGTTGTTTAGTGGTTCTATCGACACCAATATGACAATTGGTGCGGAATTTCACACCTTCAGCTTGCATCTGCGCCATGCGGCGATCAATTACCGACTTTTCCATTTTAAAGTTAGGAATACCATAACGTAGCAAGCCACCGATGCGATTTTCTTTTTCATAAAGCACGACATCATGTCCGGCCCGTGCTAATTGTTGGGCACAAGCTAAGCCGGATGGCCCTGAACCGACAATAGCGACTCTTTTACCTGTCCGGTGTGCGGGGATTTGTGGTTCAATCCAGCCTTCTGCCCAAGCTTTGTCGATGATTGCACATTCAATCGTTTTTATCGTTACTGGCTCATCGGTCAGATTCAAGGTGCAAGCCGCTTCACAGGGGGCTGGGCAAATATGCCCTGTAAATTCAGGAAAATTGTTAGTCGAATGCAAAACAGTCAAGGCTTCACGCCATTTGCCATGATAAACCAAATCATTCCAATCAGGAATAATATTATTGATTGGACAACCATTGTGACAGTATGGAATACCGCAATCCATGCAGCGTGCCCCTTGTTGAGTCACCTCTGATTCCATCAGAGATATCACAAAATTTTGATAATGCTGAATACGATCCGATACTGGCGCGTATTTGCGATCATGACGTGATATTTCCATAAAACCGGTCATTTTACCCATGATTATTACGTTCTCCTTAATATTAAAGGCTAAAAAAATTATTTATAGAATAAGGTTATTTTGTGAAAAAGACTATATTGGTCAAATTGCTCTGTAGATAGAACGCTGAGAATACTGATTTTCCTTTCAATATCACGGTTGACCAAAAATTTATTTATCAATTTTTTGTCCTGTACTTACCTTTAAATTATAAATAAATGAAGAGGATATCGATTTCAGGTCTGTTCAAAAGTCAGTTTAGAAGTCCGTAGCCATCCTGAACGTTTGTTAGGCTGTTATTTTATTCATAACGGTATTCAGAAGTCAATCATAAGGCCGATTAGACATCGCTATATTGAAAAAGGTGAGAAATGAAATAAGCGGGGCAATTCCAAAAAATGAATATAGATTGTAGGGGCAATCCCTTGTGCTTGCCCCATTTGTTTTCATAAAACGAATTGAAAAAAAATTGGGAAAAGTTCTCAAGTGAAGAGAGTTTTGCAAGGTGGGATGATGGCGTTGTGAATTGCGTGTGTTAAGGAAGTAGAAAAGAGACATCAGTAACACTTTGTTTTTCATTGATTGGCAAATGACTACAAATTGTTAGCGTTTATAGCGTTTCCCGATCTCATGACGTACAGTTATATTAAGAAAATCGAACCGCAAAATAAATTTGGCACTCCAAAAAACCGCAAAATAAATTTGGAACGATAATGATTTGTACTTAGCTTCGCTGACCTTCGGTTCATTCAATCGGGAAACGCTATATGTGGGTAAGCCTACTCGTCAAAGTGCCGGTTGAATTCCATATGGCATTTTATCTCTGATTAAGAATGCTCGAAGGCAACATGATTCGTCACCTTCAAAGCATCATGATTCGTTTTTGACTCGATGCGAAATTACAGTTTTGCCATTTTGTCTTTATCGATTTCTAAAGTCCAAGGCAAGTCATTCTTTTTCCAGCCAAGTACACCATCAAGTACGTGGTACACATTTTTATACCCAGCCTCGGCTAACTTATTTGTTGCTAAGGCACTCCGATTACCTTGACGGCATATTAAAACAATAGGGCTCTGATTGTCTAAACCTTTTTCTTTCAGGCGATCTTCGATGTCAGCTACAAAATTATTGTTGACTGCCACTTTACCTGGGGCCTGATTGATAATAGGTACATTGGCATCAGCCATTGCTGGCATACCGTCTGCAACTTCGGCAGGAGTACGGACATCAATAAATAAGGTTTGGTTTCCCTCTTTGTTGAGAAAGTCAGCTGCCTCAGTCGCGGTGAGATACAGTTCTAATACAGTTCTCTTTTTATCAGGCACTTCAGACTGGTTTGTGACACAGCCATTGAGCATTGTAAAAAAAAACAGGACAAGAACAAGTTGACTGAAAAAACGATACTGATGTTTCATATTGATGTTATTTTATCCTTTGAAGTCAAATCAAATACGATTAATAACAGTCCAATAGAAATATTGGACTGCTACATAACGACTCTTATTTAGAGTCGGGTACAAGAATACAGCCAGCAGAGTCTTGAGCCGGTTCTTCACTACTACTCGTTTTGCGACGCTGTGCTTTTTGGGCAATGGCAGTGGTTGTTTTATCCTGTTCACCCCCTGGCACAGAAATGCAGCCGGCATAATCATGCGTCAGTGAGGAATCAGAGGGCTTTGAATTAGTCGCAGTGCAAGCGGCTAGGCTTATTCCCATAATAAAAATGCCGGCGGTTGCCAAAGTGAGTTTTGAAAGTGTCATGTTGATTTCCTCCTTTTGAAGGTAATGGGATTATTTGGTACTGGGGCCGTTGAATGGGATTATTTAAATAATAAAGGTGGGTTCAAAAGGCGCAATGCTTTCCTTCGGTAAAAAGTTTTTTGAGCCTTTGCCGCGAAGCGAAGGTCAACAACTAAAACTCTTTTCCCATTGAATGACCCCAGTACCTATCAAAGTTTATCAAAATCAATTTCATCAAAGTCAGAATCAGACCAAGGCAAATCACTTTTCTGCCACCCTTTAATGCCTTCCATTATGCCATACACATTTTGATGGCCTGCCTTTGCCAACACATAAACGGCTTCTGAACTCCGATTGCCATCCTGGCAAATCAGAAAAATGGGACTCTGTTTGTCTAAATGCTTTCTTTTCAGCTTTTTTTCAATAGCAGGTACGAAATCATTATTGAGTATTTGTTCAGTCTTTTCCTTTTCTTTATTCCATTTCTGAATAATATAAGGCACATTGGCATCAATAGGGGTTGGCATACCAAAAGAGGATAATTCACCAGAGGTGCGAACATCAACAAACAAAATATTTTTACCCTTTTGTTTGAGTAAGTCATAAGCATCTTTGGGTGCCAGATACTGTCCCGTCTTTTCTTGGGGTAATGTCCCGGCACAGGCGCTGAGGATTAAGAGGAAAAAAACGGTAATCAGTTGTTTAAATCGTATCATGACATTCATTTTAACGCTACTCCTGTTAATTTATTTTCCCCTTGTCAAAAAAAAATGGAATAAGTGCCTTTCTAATTCCCCGCGTTCACTTTATCAATTCAATTATAATTGTGAATCGCGTGTGTTAACGGATAAAATCATGCCTTCTTAATTAGAATTTTTTTTATTAAGTTTTTTCATTAAAAATGGGCAACCACAAGGGATTGCCCTGCCATAAATGAGGGAATGTCGTGTTTAGAAAATCGTTATTGACTAAACTTATAATCTAGCATAAGCCAGTATTTATTCGTATCGCCGTTCTTTAAATCATCGCCTTCTTTATAAAAGGACCCTTTGACCATCAGGTTCAGCTTTTTGGAAAGCTTATAGGCATAAACCAGATCTAACTCACTACCATAATCAAGACCCCCATCGTCACTTTCAAAGTTGCGATAAAAGCCAAGAAGTCTGCCGTACTTTTTATTGAGGTATCCCACCGTGACTGTGGTATCCACCAGCCCTGCGGCTGGTGTCTTGAGGAATTTATCCGCCCAACCGTTCATAGCGTGAAGCGTTGCTAGCGGGGTATTAAAAGCACCTCCCTCTGAACCTTCCTTCTCTCCCAGTACCTCGTAATCAATGCCGAAGAGAAAATCGCTATAGTTGGCCTTGATGCCCAACTTGTAGTAGTCCGCCTCATGATCCGGCTTCACATTCCCCATTGATTCTTCTTTCAGGGTAGCCTTGTTCTGAATCGCGTATTCACCCTCATAACTGAGTTTGACACCTGAAAAGGTTTTACTGCCAGTGGCCCTGATACCAAAGGTATCATGAATTGAGGAGAGCAAATAGGCATAAGGGGTCACTTTCAATTCCGGTGCGACAGTATAAGCGGCATTGAGTACAACCGAGTTGGTATCAAGCTTGCCATTTTCCGTTATCCGATTCACTCTTTTGATATAGCCCGCTGTGAGATTCAGGTTTTTAATGCTGTTGTCGACAACCCCAAGCATATCAAAAGTTTGTGGCATCTGTCTCCAACCCACATGACCTATATATCGTTGGTTGTCCAAACTCAGCATCTTTCTCCCAAATATCAAGGTTGTCTGCCCGGACTTGTAGGCTAAATGAGACTGAGTGATCCGCGTCTGCGTCGGATCCATAATCACATCATGACCACTTTGCTCAGGGCGGTAATCATCCACAATCCCAAAATGGCTCACATTAGTCGCTTCCAGATTGCCATCAAGTCCCTTTATCCCACCGACACTACCAAACTCGCCACCAAGAACGGTTCTAACCGTTAAGGCTTTAGCCGCCTCATTACCACCATCCACATCCGCATATTCAAAGCGAGGTCGCAGTTGCAAATAAAGTAGTGAATCGGTAAAAGGCGTAAAGCCCAGCCCATCGTCAGCTGAGGTTATACCGCCAGTTCCTAGCAAAATACCAGCCACAACAAAATGAAGTTTTGATGATTTCATCCTTTATCCCTTATGATATGTATTACGCTTGTTATTAACCATAATAAAATTCAGTTTTTTGACTGAGCTTTTGATTTTTCATTCAAAACTTCGGAAAGCTTTTTAGCCCCTAATGATTTCAAGGACTGACATCAATAGCTTTAAATGTAAAATCAATCACTTACTGAATTTTTCGACGTTTTCAGTTTTTCACGTATTTACAAATGTGCGCTGTTTAGTTTGAATATTGCTATCGCTTTCATAAAAGCCGCTTATTATTAAATGTTAAATAAAACAGGGGTGACTTTTTTAGAAAACTTTGATAGCCACTTGCCCTTTTAATAAGGAATGGCGATTATAAACTTTTTTTGTTGAAAATCTCTATAAGATTTTATAGAGAATTGGGAGTTTTGAATTATTAATTAGTAAATGAAAGTTAAAAATTAATGATATTTGAATTGGGAATTGTGTGTGTGAAGTGTGTTAATTTTAAATATGTGCTTTAAAACAATGTAGTCATATAGCGTTTTCCTTTTGCCTGAAAAACAGGATTTGTAGGGGCAAGCCCTTGTGGTTGCCCTGTATTTAACGCAATCGAAAAATCCTATACTACAACGAATTAGGAAATAAACGAATTAGGCCATTCCAAAAAATTAATAATCACCTAACGAAAGGGGCAACCACAAGGGATTGCCCCTACGAGCCGTGTTTAGTTCGGTTGCATTTGCATCAGCGCACGTCGGTAATCCACAGGCATAATCTTGACAAATTTAGGCAAATAATTATCCCAATTTTCAAGAATCTCTTTTGCGCGGCTACTGTTAGTGTAATGCAGATGTCGCTCAATCAGCGTTTTGAGGCGAAGCGCATCATGCCTTGTCATGTTGTGCATGATGATATCCACTCGTCCATGCGTTTCTAAATCGCCACCTTGATGAGAGACATTTTCTAAGGCGGCATCTTCCTCAACAATGGCTTCTAATTCCACCATCGACAAATTGCAACGTTGTTCAAAATCCCTATTTTCATCAAGCACATACGCGATACCACCGCTCATACCCGCCGCAAAGTTACGCCCGGTTGAACCCAGTACCACGACAACACCGCCTGTCATGTATTCGCAGCCATGATCGCCGACACCTTCAATGACGGCTATTGCGCCAGAATTACGCACGGCAAAACGCTCACCAGCAACGCCTCGGAAGTAACCTTCTCCGCTAATGGCACCATACAGAACGGTATTGCCCACGATGATATTGTCTTCTGGAACAATGGGGCAGGTTTTGGACGGATAAATCACTAAACGACCACCGCTCAAGCCTTTACCCACGTAGTCATTGGCCTCGCCTATCAGTTCAATCGTCACCCCCTGCGCGACAAAAGCACCAAAACTTTGTCCAGCACAACCTGTGGCCTTAATATAAATGGTGTCTTCTGGCAGGCCGGCATGTCCATAACGCTTAGCGACTTCACCTGAGAGCATGGCACCGAAAGTGCGATTGTAATTATAGATCGGTATTTCAATTTGCACTGGAGTACGGTTTTCCAATGCTGGCTGTGCCTGCTTGATCAGTTCTTGATCAAGGGCTTTTTCTAAACCGTGATCTTGTACTTCACAATTATAAATCGACACCTCTGGGCTAACTTCTGGTTTATACAAAATACGAGAAAAATCAAGCCCTTTCGATTTCCAATGTGAAATGGCGCGATTCATGTCAATTTTATCAGACCGGCCTATCATCTCATTCACTGTTCGGAAACCCAATTTTGCCATCAGTTCTCGTACTTCTTCAGCGATAAACATGAAGTAATTGACGATATGCTCTGGTTTCCCCGTAAACAGTTTACGCAATTCTGGATCTTGCGTTGCAATGCCTACCGGACAAGTATTGAGGTGGCATTTACGCATCATGAGGCAACCTTCTACAATCAGTGCTGCGGTGGCAAAACCAAATTCGTCAGCACCTAATAAAGCGGCTATCACAACATCGCGTCCAGTACGCAAACCGCCATCTGTTTGCACGGCAATACGTCCACGTAACTTATTGAGAACTAAGGTTTGATGCGTTTCCGCTAAACCCACTTCCCAAGGGGAACCGGCATGTTTGATTGAGGTGAGAGGACTCGCACCTGTGCCACCATCATAACCGGAAATGGTGACATGATCCGCATGGGCTTTAGAGACACCGGCCGCTACTGTGCCTACACCGATTTCGGATACCAGTTTAACGCTGATACGCGCCTTGGGATTGACATTTTTTAAGTCGTGAATCAATTGCGCCAAATCTTCAATCGAATAAATATCATGGTGTGGTGGGGGTGAAATCAATCCCACGCCCGGCGTTGAATGACGCACTCGCGCAATCGTACTATTGACTTTATGACCCGGCAATTGTCCACCTTCACCCTGTTTCGCACCTTGGGCCATTTTGATTTGAATGTCATCAGAATTGACCAGATATTCAGTCGTGACACCAAAACGTCCAGAGGCAACTTGTTTGATAGCAGAACGCTTGGAATCGCCATTAGGCAAGGGTTGAAAGCGTTCTGATTCTTCACCGCCTTCCCCAGTATTCGATTTACCGCCTAGGCGATTCATTGCGATAGCTAAAGTGCTGTGTGCCTCATAAGAGATTGAACCATAAGACATCGCGCCAGTCGCAAAACGTTTCACAATCTCGGAAACCGGTTCGACTTCAGAAAGGGGTATCGCTTGCTCTGCAAATTTAAAATTAAACAGGCCACGTAGCGTTAATAAACGCTCATTTTGCTCATTGATTGCTTTCGCAAATTCATCGTATAAAGCGCGATTGTTGCTACGAGTCGCTTGTTGAAGTTTGGAGATGGTTTGGGGTGTCCAGATATGGTTTTCACCGCGCAAACGATAAGCCAATTCTCCACCAACATCTAAAGCCTCGCGATAAATCTGTGCATTTCCAAATGCCGCACGATGTTTCTGCACCGTTTCTTCAGCGACTTCTGCTAAACCAACCCCCGAAGTTTTACATTGGGTACCGGTAAAATACTGTTCTATAAACTGATCCGATAAGCCGAGGGCATCAAAAATCTGGGCACCACAGTAGGATTGATAGGTGGAAATCCCCATTTTTGACATGACTTTCAGTATGCCTTTATTCACGGCCTTGATATAGCGTTTATGCACTTCAGCTTCGCTCAGTTCTTCTGGTAGCGTCTCACGAATAGCAGAAAGGGTATCAAAAGCCAGATACGGATTGATGGCTTCTGCCCCATAGCCGGCAAGCAAGCAAAAATGTTGAACTTCGCGCGCTTCACCCGTTTCTAGCACTAAACCCGATTCCGTGCGTAAACCTTTCCGGATCAAATGAAGATGAACCGCCGATGTCGCTAACAGGGCAGGGATAGCGATATGATCAGCATTCATGTCACGATCTGACAGAATGAGAATATTATTACCGGCCAATACCGCTTCTTCAGCTTGATTGCATAAGCTCGTCAGCGCCGTTTTCATACCTGAGGCCCCTAAATCTGCCGCATAGCACATACTCAGTGTTTTGGTACGAAATGCAGCGCCAGTACGGTATTCAATACGACGTATCTTTTCTAAATCGGTATTCGTCAGAATCGGTTGACGGACTTCTAATCGCTTATGTAAATCTTCCTTATCCAATCCCAATAAATTAGGCCGAGGCCCAATCAGTGAGACCAAAGACATCACTAATTCTTCTCGAATGGGATCGATTGGCGGATTCGTCACCTGAGCAAAATTTTGCTTAAAATAATCATACAATAATCTGGGACGATTGGATAACACTGCCAGTGAAGCATCTATCCCCATTGAACCTATGGGATCTTGACCGCCCACTACCATCGGAATCAAAAAGAATTTCAAATCTTCTTGCGTATAACCAAATGCTTGTTGGCGATCTAAAAGCGTTTGTGGATTAGGTGGCATAGCGGCCACTTCGGTAGGCAATTTTTCCAAGAGAATTTGTGTTTGATCTAACCAATCTTGATAAGGCAGATGGTTTGCCAATGCGGCCTTTAATTCGGCATCGTCAATGATCCGCTCTTGTTCGGTATCAATCAAAAACATTTTGCCTGGCTGTAAACGCCATTTTTTGACAATTTTTTCTTGTGGAATATTGAGGACACCCATTTCCGAGGCCATCACCACTAGATCATCATTGGTGATTAAATAACGCGCTGGGCGCAAGCCATTTCTATCTAAGGTTGCCCCAATTTGACGGCCATCAGTAAAGGCCACAGCGGCCGGGCCATCCCACGGTTCCATCAAGGCAGCATGGTATTCATAAAAAGCCCGACGTTTATTATCCATCAGTGGATTATTGTTCCACGCTTCCGGAATGAGCAACATCATCGCGTGTCCCAATTCATAGCCACCTGCAACCAACAGTTCTAATGCATTATCAAAAGAGGCAGAATCCGATTGCCCTTCTACAATTAAAGGCCATAACTTGTCTAAATCATCACCTAACCATTTAGAAGACATAGAATGGCGACGTGCAGCCATCCAGTTCAAATTACCCCGCAAGGTGTTGATTTCTCCATTGTGGGCAATCATACGGAAAGGTTGGGCTAAATCCCAAGTGGGAAAAGTATTCGTTGAAAAACGCTGATGGACAAGGGCCAGTGCGCTCACCATCCGCTCATCTTTTAAATCGGGATAGTAAAAGCCAACTTGATTAGCCAGCAACATGCCCTTGTAAAGTAAAGTGCGTGAGGAGAATGAAGGAATATAGAAATGGGCATAATCAATATTCAATTGACGATAGACAGTATGTTCAATCACCTTACGGATAACAAACAGTTTTCGCTCAAAATCCTCTTGACCGGTACCATTATTTCCTTTTTTAACAAAGACTTGCCGAACAACCGGTTCAATAGCTTTAACGCTTTCACCTAAGCCTTCATTATACGTTGGCACCTCTCGCCAGCCCAGTAAGGTTTGACCTTCAGCAACAATTTCTTCAGAGATCAACTTTTCACAAGCCGCACGGGTTTCAGCATCGCGTGGCAAAAATATCATGCCAACACCATACTCACCACTCTCTGGCAAAGTGATACCCACATTTGCACATTCTTCGCGCAAAAACGCATCAGGTGTTTGAATAAGAATACCTGCACCATCACCCGCGAGGGGATCGGCCCCCACTGCGCCACGATGGGTCATATTTTTCAGTATTTCTAACCCTTGGTTAATAATTTCATGATTTTTATGTCCTTTAATATGGGCAATAAAACCCACACCACAGGCATCGTGTTCATTAATGGGATCATAGAGTCCTTGTTGAGGGGGGAAAGCACTGTGGCTCATGAAATTTCCTCTTTAGTTATCAGTTATCAGTTATCAGTTATCAGTTATCAGTTATCAGTTATCAGTTATCTATAAATTCCAGCATATTTGTAGGGTGGGTAACGTATTTCTTGTTGCCCACCATTGCTCTAACGCCAGTCATTATTCGTAGGGTGGGTAACGTATTTTTGTTGCCCACCATTACTCTAATTACGCCGGTTCATTTGATGAGTCAGTTGTTTGTTCTTCATTCTGTTGTTCATCAGTAACCGCTTTTTCCTCTTCCGAGTTTTCTTCTGGTTTCAAGGTTTGTAGTTGGGCCTCAAGTGCTTTGAATCTCTTAGATTACATGGCACTGTCCGTCTGTTTTGCCTTACTATTTTCCATGATATCGACTAATTTATCAAGCTTTTGGTTTGTTATTTTGAGCAATTCGATAAATTCCTTATGCTCTTCTTTTAATTCTTGCAAAATGTCATCAACCGATTCTTTTATGCTAACAAACGTTAACAACAGCACTCATAAGAGTGGGTGAATCTACCAATGACCTAATGAAGATACCTCTAGCTCCATTTAGATCGCGATCAAGTGTAATTCCACCTGATCGAATTACTCTTGACCCACCTACGTTCTTAATTTCACCAGTCCAGCTAACCGTTTTACTGGTATAAGCTTCACAAACATCAAGAACGATCTTTCCAAACTCAAGAGCTTTATTTTTCAGCCTGACTTTGAACTGATAATGTGCATAAGTCAGCATAGCTCTAACCGTTTTTGAACGAAGTTTGCGATGAGACTTACCAACCATTTGGCTTGTTTCAAACGTAGGTAATAGAATCACGTCAAAATTATCAACCAAAAAACGTGCTGTTTTAAAGTGAATTTCTTTGACGAGGTTCTTAATTTTCTTTCTTATTCTGCCTTGGGCCTTCTTCATTTCTCGCTTCGCTTTGCCAGTTGCCTTACTTGTACGAGAAATTAAATGGGTGCAGTCACTTTACTACGACATAAAAATTGAGAAATTATGGACAGATATGATCTTTTTAGATTAGAATGTTCTATAAAATTTTCTATACTTTAAAAAAGTTAAGTGATTATGGTG
>Ga0190315_1000618_pt1 | contig 16860 bp, 12 predicted proteins | sample 48701101_MG_FD_161673 | JGI IMG/M metagenome (GOLD analysis project Ga0190315, IMG submission 161673) | Hydrothermal vent sediment bacterial communities from Southern Trench, Guaymas Basin, Mexico - 4870-11-0-1_MG | ecosystem: Environmental > Aquatic > Marine > Hydrothermal vents > Sediment ...
AGTGACAGCTTGGGTCGATCAACGCAATGATTTGGCAACTGAAATGGACTGGCGTTTTACCACCGAAGATGCTCGAATCAAACTCAGAAGACTTTACCCCTCAATAGATCCTTGACAATGTACTAGTACAGGAAAGCGAAAATCATAAGACCACCCTGCCATTCGCTAAAGTATTTTAGTCACCACCAGCTAACTTTAGCTTTATCAATAAGGAGAAACTATGCAAACACATCAACCACAACAAACCGTGATCATTTTATCGGCTCTCCTCTTGCTTTTATCGTCCTGTTCGCTCAGTGTAGCCCCATCGGGGCAATTAATCTCGTTTTGGAACGCCAGCAACGAATCCAATCCTGCCAAGATTGAGCACAGTGCTTGGCAAGCCATTTTGGATGCTTATCTGGATGCTAATCATCCGTCTGGTATTAATCGTTTTGATTACGGCAGTTTGAAGGCAAATAGCACCGACAACCAAAAATTGAAGGACTATTTGTCATCCCTGAAAAAGTTGGACCCGCGCACCTATTCAAAGGCAGAGCAAAAGGCCTATTGGATTAACTTGTACAACGCACTGACAGTTCATCTGGTTGTCAATCATTATCCCGTCAAGTCGATTAAACACATTGACAGTCCTTTGGGTTTGGGCGGCCCTTGGGATAAGAAATTGCTTAAAATCCAAGAGCACAGATTAACTTTGAACAACATCGAGCATGGTATTTTGCGTCCAATTTGGAACGATAATCGGATACACTACGCCGTCAACTGCGCCAGTATAGGGTGTCCCAACCTCGCGTCGGAAGCCTATACCGCAGAGAACATGGAAATCGTACTTGATAAAGGGGCAAAGGATTATGTCAACCATACACGCGGTGTACAGTTTCATCCAGATGGTAGGCTGTTGGTTTCCAGCATTTACGAGTGGTATAAAGTCGATTTTGGGGGTACTGATGCCAGTGTGATAGCCCATTTGCAGAAGTATGCCAATCATGATTTGGCAAATCGTCTGCAAAGCTACAAAGGCTCAATTGATGATCAGTACAATTGGGAACTCAATAAACCTTAAAACTCTCTTGATTCTAACATCATCAGTTTCCGTATAAACTTTGTCTAGGTAGGCGTGCAAACTTTAGTTTGCAATGAGTTTGTCTAGTCGCCAAAAGCTGGGTGTGTTAGCCAGTGAATATAAATTTTGAGGCATCCAAACTTGGGCTATCAAAACTGTTGGACTCCTTCACCCTGCACACCGCTACCCATTTTCGTAAGCCATTATGTCAGCATCGGGAAAACCTAAAATACGCATACGACCATCTGCTTCAAAATGCACTTCGACATAGTTGCCTTCTTTAATGAGGGAAGCATCGTATTGGCCGGTTGGAAAATGGACTTGCTGGTTTGATGAACCGCGCCATTGAAGATTGATATTGCGTTGGGCCGCCACATAACGGCCTGATACCAGAATGTCGGTAAAAGGCAAAATCGTCGATTTATCATCGTTTGTTATTTCTGGGCATTCATAACCGGTAAACACCATGGTATCCAAACCCGCTGATTTGACTTGTTGTAATAACCACAACACATTGCTCAATTGTTGTAAAGGTTCTCCGCCGAGTAAGGTAACACCTTGAATAGAATCAAGATCAAGAATTTTCTCTAATAAGGCTTCACGGGCTATCAGTTGCTTGGGGCGTTTTGATAACATCGTCCGGTTCCAACATCCCTGACAGCCCAAAGTACAACCCTGCACCCAAATGACAAAGCGTTCACCGGGCCCATAAATGAAACTACTGGGTTCTATATGTGCGATATTGAAAGGTTGAAGCATACTAGAATATCGGCCAAAGCTGTCAGGTTTTAAAAAACCTGCCAGGTTTTATTTTTAATAAGTGGTGCGTACCAATTGTAATTGAATTTTGTTGCCCTTACGGGTTTCTTTGACATTATAGCCTTGTTCTTTGGCGCGTTGTATGACGGCTTGTTTTTGTTGTTCTACAAAACGTTGACGTTCTGCTTCAAGCCGACGACGTTCTTCTTCAGCCAAACGTTGCTGCAAGCGTTCATAAGCTTGGTGATAGGCTTTTTCTACGGCCCCCAAAAAGGCTGAAACGGTTTTCCATTCCTTAAAGTTCAATTTTCGCCAATGATAGTTTTGTCTGTTGGCACTCGAATCATGTTGAAAACGATAAGCCCCTTGTTCATAGATAAAACACTGTGCGCCATAATAGTCCACCCGTTCAGTCATAATGGCGTTGCCCTTTTCCTGATAGGCAACTCCCAGTTCATCCAATGCTTCTAACAATAAATCACGTTGGGTAAAAGGAGTAACGGTTTTAACCACAGCACTCATTATTTTGTTCTCCTATTTCCAGAAATTCGATTTATTCAATCCTTCAATCAGATTTCTGGGTTGATTGTTGAAATTATGTTCGTTCTAATTTTTGTTGGTGTTTAACTGTGACAGCGTTTTGCTGATAATACTCATCCGTTTTTTTCACTTCCTGAAGCGTGCCTAAATCTTCCAAAAGACTTTGCAATTCATCTAAACATGTTTCTCCCTTAAAACCGGCAGTCTTAGCCGTGATTTGACCCGCTTCATCAATGGTAACGGTAATACGTTGTTCTGGCATTCTTTTTTCTCCGTAAAAATAACGACAAGGATTGTTTATAATAAAGGATTAGATTATACCAAGTTTCATGTCATTGATTTTCATCAATAAATTAGGGTGAAACTGATGAGTTCATCAAATGCCCACGACTTATCCTTTATTATAAACAATCCTTGTAGTTATAGAATCACATCACGCCCTTTGTACAAAGTTTAGCCTTAAGACGCTCTGCATCTTGTTGCCCTTGATCAAATTGCGTTTCTTCTGTAATGCACAACCAGCGTTGGTTTCTATGACTATACAGTTTGATATCCGAAGCGGGGAGTTCTTCTTTCGGCCATGCTATAGTGAAAGTCGTCGATTTTTGGGTTTGCTTTTTGGAACCGCCCAGGATGATGCCGGTTAGCGACGACTTTTCGTGTTGACTGGAGGCGACATAAATAAATCTATCCCCCTGTTTTTCAATATCTTGTTGTAAATCAGCTACCTTGCGTTCAGATTGCTTTAATTTCTTGTCAAGTTTTTCCTGTTCTGTCTGACTGCTAACCCTAAAAATAGATAGGATTTCCTTGATACGCTTCGCCTCTTTTTTCTCCTCTTTATTCAAAGCATTGAAAAATGCTTTCAATTCTACCAGATTGAGGATTTTGTTAGCTTGCAATGCAGACATCTGTTCTTTCAGGTTTTTCTGCTTATCTGAGTCTGCCTTGATTTGTGCATACTGAACTGGCCAACCTTGCGGCTTAGCACTCTGAGTTTCCATGATCTGTGTCCAAGTCTTTTCACTTATCGTTTGGCTAACAAAAACTTGCCATTGTGCTTCCAACTCAGCCGATTTTTTCTGTTCTTGAAGCTTATAATCCACCTCAAATGTGTCAAGTTCTTGGGTAGATTGATCGAGATGGTTTTCTGCCTCGCCTAACTGCTTTTTCAAATCATCGCGCTTTTCTTCCCAGGCAATCTGTTGTTTAGCCTTATCCTGTTCTTCTTGCATATTGCCCAGTTTTCGTTGCAAGTTATCATTCACTTTATTAATGGCATCAAGTTTGTCTTGGCGTTCAAGCTTATCCGCATATAGCGGTAACCACTGCGCGAGTTCAGTGATTTGTTTATCTTGTGTCCGTTTCCATTGTAAATTGCCAGTTAACAGGCCTTTCAATAGACTTTTTACTTTGCCTTTGAAAGAGTGTTCTTGTTCTTCCACTTTCTTCAGCAAGTCGCGCAAAGTCTCTATTTTCCGCGCCCATTTGTGTTGAGTCTCTTCCCATTGATCATGTAAGTCATCCAATTCGGCATCCTTTGGTAAATAAGGCGGATGCAAGGTGACAGAAAATCCTATTTCAAGTGCGATGCGTTTACGATTGAATTGTGTCATATTGCGAGTCAACGACTCAATATCTGGAGCCATAAAGCTTGTCATGGCATCCAAATAAATATCTTCTAAGCGGTGTTCAAGCCAATCTTGACGTTGATAAACCTTTTTGGGTTCATCTAAAAAACGAAAGGGGTGAAGCATTTCTTGAAGTAAGCACGTTTCTTGATAACGCAGCGGTGCGTCTTCCCATAAACGCGCCATAAAGGCTTTGACTTCCCCAATTTGTTCCTCTACCAATTTAACCACCCAAGCGGCTGTATTGGATTGCAAAGCGTTTTGGGGTAGAAACAATAGCTCGTCAGCGATTGATAAAACCATATCTGACAACGGTTGTTCCACACAAGCGAGTTGAGTGCAGTGCTTCACTAATGTCTGTAAAGAAGCAACATCAGCATTATTCAGGTTAATAATGTGTTGTCCCGCTGTGGTGGAAAACTGATTCAAGGTATAACCTAACCATTTTTCTTGGCGCAGTTCAGAAAGGGTAGCCAATTCACTGTTTGTCCACTCTTTCTGAATCGTCTTTAACAGTAATTTAGGATCGTGGCATTCATTTTGAACGGATATTTCGCCAAAAGGAGACGCTTTGACTGCCCTGTGTTCATTGGGTAACAGATATTCCTGTTTAGCTTGATTCCAAAAGAGGCGACAAAAATAGTGATAAGAATCAGTCTGTTGTGTTGAAACTAATCGTAATCCTGCCGTGATTTGCAGTTTACCATCCAATGAACGACTCAAGACTAATCCTTGCTGGTTATCCGCCATCAAGAGGGAACCGGCCTGTTTGACACCGGTGCGGATTAAACAATGCCCAGACAGTAAGCGAATAGCTTCTTCAGACTCTTCTGGTTTGCCTAGCAATAGATAAACACGGACTTTTCTTTGAAAACAGGCTTGGCAGTCTTCAATCCGTTTTTTGTCCGTTAACTTGTCAGTGGCAATCAAAAGTGTTTGTTGTGCAGAGGCGGTGATTTCTGCCAAATCATCTTCTTGAACGGGAAAATAAAATTGATCGCCGCTAAATTGCACTGGCGTATCATTGCCGATGGTTTCCAAAATATCTTCTAGGCGATATTCAGAAAAGGATCGGGTAAAGGTTTCTGTTTTAGGGTTGATCATAAATGTTCTCAAATAGAAATCCGATTTTTTGCAAAAAATCGGATTTCTTGATGATGCTACTGTTTACATTCTCACTCTCACTTGCGGCGGTAGTAATCCCAGATAAATCTGTTTTCTCTCAATGCCCATTGCGATAAGTGCTTCATCTATCATATCTTCAGTATTATTGGCTTGAATCACGATTTCATTCTCGCCAATATCAATGTGTATCAAACACAGATGGACTCGCTTTTGTCCAAACCATCCCGCCCTGATAACCATGTAACGCTTGCGTTCATCATCAAAAATCAGTTCGATATCAGCCCAGTGAGTTTTTAACGATTCGTACTCAGAAAGCAGTTTTTTGACGCACATTTGGTGAAATTCTAGGGTATTTTCCATCGTAACTTCTCCTCTCCTGACACAGAAAAGACAATCAACTTTATATCAAGCTCCTCAATAGCAATCAGGCCGACTTGCTGACTAAAAATGCCTTCAAAGGCATGAGTTGGAACGGCTAAATACAATTTTCTGTCCGGTTATTGTCTCTTTAAAAGCCTTTTATAAAGGGGCGCATTCCCAAAAAAAGGGTCATTATCAATCGGCACAAAAGCAAAATAAATTTTGCACTCCAAGGGAACCGCAAAATGAATTTTGCACTCCAAGATAACCGCAAAATAAATTTTGCACTCCAAGGGAACCGCAAAATGAATTTTGCACTCCAAGATAACCGCAAAATAAATTTTGCACTCCAAGAGAAGCGCAAAATTAAATCGGATTTATAATTTCTAAGACGGATTCAAGTCAAACGGCGCGGCAATATGCCAAAAGGCTTCTGCGTCTTGTTGTGGCGACAGTTGTGGTATCCAGTCATAGGCCTGACGAGATTGTAAGGCGTAAGGGTGAATGGCCGGATGTTCGTACCATTTACGTTGTGAATCCAACAAATCATTTTCGCGTTGATACTCTTTTTTCCAATCTTCAATCAAGAGTTGTTGTGTCCATGATTTGGCATCCGCTGGTGTTGCTGGCATGACCGGTAATTGTTCTATTTTGGCCGATGCAAAGTGTCCATATTGCTCAGAATCGAAATTCTCCACTGTCAGTTCATCGAGCATAAATCCCGTTTTTATCTGTGGGCAATTTTTTTGATATTGTGCTAATTGTTCGAGCGTCATTGCCGCTCGTTGGTGAGCCACTTGCCAAGCCATATTGGCGGTTTGTTGCAATAAGGCGATTAATACTGGCGTTAATTCAGAGTCATAAGACTGTGATAAGTCAAGCTGAACTGAATTAACTGAATTGTTTTTGGCGCGCTTATTATCTTGACGATTATTATTATTATTAGAAAGCGGCACGTCAATAACACCTTCCAATTGAGTTTCGCTTTGATTTTGAAGAATGTCGTCCCAATGCCATGTGAGTGTGTTCAGGCGTGTCTCTCCTGGAATGCCTTGGTGATCTTGAATTTTTAAGCGTTCTATGTTAATCGGGGCGCTTGATTCATTTTCCAACGCTTTATCCATCGCCTCAATGACTGGCATGGCTTGATTAAATTCGAGTTCATCCGGGAGTGTTTGCAGTTTTCCCATGAAGGCATTGGGTTTGTCGGTTGCCTGGATGCGTTGCATCACAATCGGGCAAGTACCGATTAATGAATCTTGTTGGATATACCAAATATTGTATATCCCTTGTTCCAGTATTGGAAAACAGCCGGTTTCCAAAACCTGTTCGCCTTTTTCTGTCAGCGTGCTTTGTTTGACTAACCCTTCCTGTTCCATATAATTTTGTAAACGGATTGGCAGATTATTCAAGTATCCAGTTTCATCTTGTACGGCTTGTAAGACATGTTGGATATCCTGACGCTCTTCCCAAACATGGAGTTTAGCTAGAAATGTAAAACGTCGCGCATTGATTCGACGTGTTAGCGTGGCTTTCAAACTCATTAATTATTTTCCTCTGTATAAGTAGTAGTACAACGAATTACGTGGATAAACGAATAAGGCACCTGGTTCTTGATGATTTGTTTCGTTCGGATTATCAATCAATAAGAAATGCACAGAGTACACAGAGTTTTAATTCGTTTATCCGCGTAATTGGCGTTCCGCCACTGCGTTTCGTTGTACTCGTATTCGTAAAATTAATTATCTTCTACAATGAATCAATAGTTATAACGCAGGGTAGACTGAGTTTTAATTCGTTTCTCGGCCCGTCATTCGTTGTACTCGTATTCGTAATCGTAAAATTAATTAAGTACTGAAGCACAAATAAACAGGTATTTTAATTAATAGAAACAACCAAGGGGCAACCACAAGGGATTGCCCCTACGGGCGATTTGTAGGGGCAATCCCTTGTGGTTGCCCTTTACTGGTAAAATACCTGTTTATTTGTGCTTCAGTACTTATCTTGTACAATGAACAAAGAGTTATAACGCAGGGTAGATTAAGTTTTAATTCGTTTATCCGCGTAATTCGTTGTACTCGTATTTTTTAGCCAATTGATTCAATTCCTCAGTATCAGAGCGTTCTGAAAAATAGCTATGATCCCCGACAATCACAAGTTGATAACGGGCGCGCGTGACGGCAACATTTAAACGATTAGGGCTATCCAAAAAACCATCCCGATAAGTATTCACCATAGAAAGAAATACCAAGTCAGCTTCTTGCCCTTGAAAAAAATCAACAGTTGCCAGTTTAATCAACACGTTTTTATCTGTGAGCGGAAAGCGACTATAGGCTTTGGTGCCCGTCAGTTTTTTCAGCATCTCACGCAGCGTGGTTTCTTGCTTTTTGTAAAACGTTAAAATGGCAATTTCCCAAACAGTTGTTTCGGAATGAGGATTTTTGGTTGCCCACCGAATAAAAGCTTCCAATTCTTTACGAATCGCATCGACTTCCTTTTGATTGGCATTTTTAACCACCTTTCCGGCAACGTTTAGCCAGCTGCGATGTTCGGAATATTGCGGATAACTCCAAGTCCTTTTGTTTTCCATATCATGTCCATCTAACAGAGACTGTACCCGATGTTCACCAGTTTTGGGAGTATAAAACATTGTCCGTGAAAACTCGGCAATCGCCGGGTGCATTCGGTGCTGATAAGTTAGGGTAGTATACCGGCATCGCAGTTCTTTTAGTTCAAAGCCTTGGTTCAAGGTGGTGGGCATATCGTTGCGATGCTTAGTAATCCCTTCACCGGAGAGGGCCTCTAACACAGACGGAAAAGCGATATTGCGGATACGGTAAATACGCCCTTCGGCCGCTGGCTCGGATTGTGGGAATAGCCGTTGTAACTGTTCTTCGAGGCGTGTTTTTTTGCCTTTGCGATTTTTTTGGCGACGATCCGTTAGAAAGCGCAACCAATATTCGCGTTCCAATCGCCAGACGAGTTCTTCGGCCCAATCGCGGCTTTGCAAGAAGTTTAAGCGATCTTGCTGAATGTCAAACGAGTTTGTCAATCGGTTGCCACGCTGTTTTAAGTCTTGTTGGCCTTGCCAGTGGGCCTGATGGCGAAACGCATGGGCACAACTTTGCCAATCGGCCTCTAACACAATCGCATCGGCGGGCATCAGATAGCGATGGGTTTTATAGAGGGACTGTTCAATAAAAATATAGTCATAATCATACAAACGCCAAGCGCTTTGTTCTAAATCAAATTGCTCAAACTGCTTCAGTGATGAATCATACCTAAGCACATCTTCTGAAGAATCAGAATAATTTTCTTGGATGATTAGCGCAAAACGAGACAATTTTTCCTCTGTTTCAATACGGGCATTGATTTCCTGTGCCAACGCCTCGATAACGGCTCGACTTTCAGGAATAACAAACTTGTTTTTATAGGGAAATAAGGCTTGTAGATAAAAACAGGCTTTTTGCAAGTTCTTATTCAAATAATCCCCTTTGCCCTTACCCTTGGGTAAAAACAATTCGCGCAAATTACCCACAATCACATCTCTGTCGGTAAACGGCGAAAGTTGCCGAACATCGCCGACTAGAATCCAGCGTTTTGCATAGATTGCTGGTACGATGAACTCCTGAAAGGGGGTTTTACTGCATTCATCCACTATCAACACATCGAAGGGTGGGATGCCCCGATCTAAGTTCACTTTTTCTTCACGAAATAGGCGCAAAATACCCATGGTGGTACCGCAAACTAAATTCGCGGTGTCTACCAGTAATTGTTCTGAGTCTATCCCATTCTTTTGAAATTGTTTTAGTACATTATCATACTGAAATTCTTCTACTCCAATCGCTCGATTTTCATCGCCAATACGCAACGGAAATATCTTGTCTAATAGCTTTTGTTCGCTGATACGTTCGAGTACGTTGTTAATAGCGGCATGAGTGGAACCACAGAGTAGCACGCGCTGATCGCGCTCTACCAATTGGATAATCAATTCTAAGATCGTTGTGGTTTTACCTGTGCCGGGTGGCCCGTCAAGAATAGCAAAATCGGGTGTCGCTAACGCTTTTTGTACAAACTGGCGTTGTGAATCGCAACCATCATAGGCTAAGTCAGTCAACACTGTCCAATTCTCTACGGGCTTTGGAGGAAATATTGGCCATTGGACTTGTTGCCGAGCATTTACTAATTGAATCAAGCCTTTTAATTGCGGTGGGGGTGTTTTTCTCAGTTTGGTTATGGCATCCTGTTGTTTGCGAAGCGAACCCAATTCCACCTTCACTTTCAGATGAGTGTCTTTTGGCGGATAGACGCTATTAGCCGATTTATCTTTAGCCAATAACAGACGCTTTTCTTCATAATTAGCCTTAAGAATCCGATAGGCTTTTTTGGGATCGTTGGCATCCAAGATACTGACATTATCGCTAAAAAAATGCTCTAATGTGGATTGCCCACTTTCGGCCCTGTCGTCATTTTCTTCCGTATCTTCAAGTAATTGAATCCATTTTTTATCTGGTTCGGTGATTGTTAAGTCAAAAGTGAGTTCAGCCAGGCGTTCATCCTTTGGGTTAGTCGTCAGGTTGATGCGCTTATCCAATGTCCAACGAATACTGTCGGATGTCGCTTGCCACTCTTCATAGCCCTCAATGTTCCAATTTTCCCCAGTCAGTTTGTCTGGCGTTAGGGTAGAGAGGTATTTAGAAGTCATGTCTTGTATTTCACAGAGTTCTAAAGTCAATTTCGGTTGGTTGCACGTCCAATAACGGCCCTCAGCACGCTGATAGTTCTTGCTGGGTAACTGCTTTTTATCGAAGGCGCGTACAATTTGAATGGCATAATCGTTGCCATTGATTTGTACCCTGTCGCCCTTATGCAGCTCAGCGCGGACTTTCAGTTGTAATGGTTGCGAGTTGACGATGCTAAAGGCGATTTCTTCACCTTTAAAGCGCAAGGTTTGTGGTGCGCGTGGCACATTTTGTATGGGTTCGATTTCCAGACGGTAGCCTGACCAATTTATTTGTTTAGCTTCAAATTCGGTTCCCAAAAACAGTCGCCAGCGACTTCCTTGTCGTTGTAATTGTTCTGGAGAACACTGCATTTTTTGGGCATGAATGCCTTTGCCAATACGGATGGTTTCTTCAAAGTCTGGCTGAAAATCGGAGCTGGGCGGTTGTTCGTCATCCAAATCCTTGGTGATCCAAAACCAACCGGGTTCATCTCCTTGAATCAGAATTTCTGTGCAAAGCTGCCATTGATAAACCTTTGATTTTGGGGTTAATTGATATTCATAACCGCTTACTGGTTCCCATCGGCATTTCACTTCCTTGTTTTTCAAAGCACGGAAGGCAGTATCCAGATAACGCCAAAATAGATTGAGTGATTCACTGACTTGCTCGCGCAGTTTATCTGCTGATTGTCCTTGTTCTTTTAGGGCTTCGTAATAAAAATTAACCATATTTGTATTCCTTGGTTTTGAGAAATCAGATTTCTGGGAGAAATCGGATTTATTTGCATGAATGAGAAATCCGATTTTTTTGAAAAATTTCTTTGCCAGGCCTTTTCCCTTCCCAGGTTCCATCTCAATGCCATTAATTAAGTTAAGCGCGACAGAGGGCCGTGAATTAATAATTAATGATTAATAATTAATTGTTAATTGTTAATTTCTGGCCCTCAAAGCGTCCAAAAATCTGCCAAAAAATAGATCAATAACAGGTACCCGCGTATCACTCCAAGTTTGGCAGGAGTCCAAACTACGTTGATCTACGGTTCGCGTAGCGGAGGGCGACGCAGTATTTGAGGGCCGAGGGCCATGAATTCAAATTCCTTGAGCCATTTTGCGTTTAGGCCCACAATTGACGGCCATCAGTCTATCGAGAAGCTTCAATTAGATAATCCGATTTGTTGGAGAAATAGGATTTCTTTAAGATTTAGGTACTTATACTTTTGTTGCTACAATAACTGTACTCACCTCTGACAAGTGCAGGGTTGCACTCATCTTAAGAGAACATTCTGCCAATAGGGCATTCCAGTCTTTCAAACTCCGCTCACGTCCTCCTGTCATCACCAACAGATTGATATCTAATAATCCGCCATTTGGTGTGTCATCAGGCAATACCATTTCAATAATATAAATTTGTCCACCTGGCAGCAACGCTTCTCGCGCATTGAACAGTAATTGTTTGGCTTGTTCGTCTGGCCAATCATGGAGAACACGCGCTAAAATAATAGCATCTCCCCTGATCGGCCATGTTTCAAACAAGTCAGCCCCTTGGATATGACAACGAGCCGTTAGTTGCTCTGGAATGGTTGCACTTTGCACAACGGCCGGCAAATCAATCAGTGTTCCTGATAGATGTGGATGTTGTGCTAACAGAGAAAATAACAGAGTACCACGACTGCCACCGGCATCAATCAAATGTTGGTGACGATTCCAATCAATGAGTTTGGGGAGTTTGGCATAATCATGTTGAGCATAAGCAGAGATGGCACGGTAATAGGTTTCAAATGTTTGTCCTTCTAATTGTTCAAAGTACGAGGGACTGGTTTGTGTTTCTTCACCACGCAGCACGTTAGCTAAGGCTAACCAGCGTCGATAATGATCATCACCCCAAAGACAGGCGGCTGCGTCCATCCTAAATTCTGACTGTGCAGTGAGCAATTCTCCCGTGCTAGTTAAAAACCATTTGTTGTCAGTATTATTATAATATTCAGGGCGAACTAACCCTAATTCCCATAATCCTCTGAGCAGACGCTTAGCGAGCGACGGTAGCAGTTTTATCGTCTGGGCAAGTTCATCGGTAGTGGCTGGTAAAACGTTAAACACGCCCAGTTCAACGGCCACACGAATAGTCTGAGTTCGCCAGAATCCAACCATCTCACTAGAAAGCTGGTGTAAAGGCGTTCTTTGCGGAGGCCTTAGTTCAATCACCGTGTCGCCCATTTCATTGATCACTTCGATAGAACCGTCAAAACATTCTACACGGGCTTGTCCATTATAAAAGGGTTCTATGGCCGCAAAGCGGCGCTGATAAATGGCTTTACCCGAACCCTCAATATGATGCCAGCCTTGCTTATCGCGCCCTCTGGCAAATCCTTTATGAAATACATCCAGATCAACAAACCAGCGTCCATGAGTGAGTCGTCCAGTCAAATCGATATGACTGTGCAAGCCATCATCACGTTGCACCACCGCTATACCATCACGAAAATCGCCAGCATAACGGTAGCGATCTACATACACAGGCTCGCCGTTTTCGTTCAAATGGCAATAACGTCCCTCTTGCCCTCGCACAGTGCAGCGTCCTTGCTGATAATTGCCACACCATTCATAACGCTGGTTGTAGAGTGGTGTCCCGTCTGGTAATAGATGAAACCAGCCGTTTTTATCACACACGGCCGCTTTATCTTCGTAGAATCCAAAAGTTCGCAAGTAACGAGACGGATAAACCGGGTTGCCCGTTATATCAATATGATAAGCACCGCTGTCATCTTGGACGGGCGCGAGTCCAGGCGCATGGAATTTCTGTACAGTCAGAAAACGTGCCGCGTACAGTGGTTTATTGTTAAGAGTGTGATGGGTACCGCTATGAGCGATTTGGGTTTTTGTCCAAAGGGCTTCTGGACTTTTTTGCGCTAAGGAATCGGCCATCGCATGACCCCTTTGTAATGTTTATAACACATTATCAATTGTTCTCCTTCTCGATATAAAAATACGCCTTCAATAAAATGAGGCCAATCTTCTACCGGTAAAGGTCTATTCAACATTATCGCGACTGTCGTGGTGATAAAAAAATCATGGGTCACGAACATATGCAAACCTGGCCCACTTTGCATTTGACATAAGGTATGGTTTATGAGTTCAGAAACAGCGTTAACCGGATTGCTAAACCCTGGCAATTGGTCATCTTTGTTCATCAAGCGCGTCATGACTTGTTCCATACCTAATCGTTGTATGGTTTGCCAAGCCAGTGAAGGTTCTGTGATAAAAATACCCGGATCGCCTAGTAGGTGATCGGGTTGGATTAACACATTGTCAACGTTTGCACCGCGTTGTAACCATTCGGCTGTTTCCATACAGCGTCGCACCGGACTTGTAGAAAGACTTCGTAAGCGGCCATTCAGATGTTGCCCTAGCGTCAATGCCAGCCGGCTGCCTTGTTCCGTCAAAGGAAGATCATCACCGGTTTGTCCAAGTGGAATCGGCGGTCGTTCAGAATGACGCAACAGCAGAACAGTAGACTGATCGCGTGAAATCTGTTTCAAACCCTCTAAGGTTGAAGAAGGAATAACAGTCATTACCTTGTCCTATCGATGATATCTAAAGAAATAAGTGGTAGGGGCAATCCGTAGGGTTGCCCTTAACTTCGCTAGACAGTCAATGGTGTCCGCATATTACAGCTAAGACACAGCGAATGATTGCGATAAGTTCGCACCAATTGTTGATAGGTTTTACTCTGCCAGATTTCTTGGAGAGTCATCTCAGTCACATAACCAAATTCTCCCAAACAGCGGCGTTGTTCATCGGGTGCACAGCAGGGACTAAACCGCCCTTCAGTGTTGATCCAGGCTTCTTTACCAAGGAATGGACATTGTCCGCCGGGGGCCATATCTTCAACGGCCGTGTCATTGAGTAAGTCAATGTTTTCAAGGAGTACCGATTTGCCATTGGGTAGCTTAGCGGTTTGTGCAGCAGCCCGGGCCGCTAATACTGCTTGATTCCAACGTGCAATCGCTTCAGGACTCCGACGCATGGATAGTGGCTTCAGTTCATCAAAGTGTGCCCAAACGTGGTGTCCCTTGACGCGATCAACCCCAAAACGCGCTGCTAACCGCACAATATCGGCCAGTTCAGCGACATTCCATTCCAGAAAGGTGAGTTGAAAGGTGACGCGACAATAGTTACCACCTTTAGCAGCGTGAGCATTTCTTACGTCGATAAAAGTGGTCATGTTGTTAAGCATCTTTTCCCAACGGCTACCCACCATAATTTTTTCTTGCGTGGCTTGACTGGCACCATTGAGTGATATTTTAACATCAGAAGTCACCGGGACAATGCGTTCTGCCCAAGCTTGTGGCCCCTTTTTAGGAAAAGTCCCATTAGTGGTTAAATTCAGTTGTACACCGAATTGGTGACACCAATTGATGATATCGTCAAAATGTTCATAAAGTAATGGTTCGCCCATCGTTGATGGAATAATTTCTTTTAAACCAGTACCTTGCGCGTTTTCCAGTACCCGACGAATCAACTCAATCGGCATTTTTCTATGGCTCATTCCTTCGGTACGACGTTCTTTCTTGCGTGGGCTGTACTGGGAATGTTCTTCACACATGACACACCGAAGATTGCAATCATCTGGATTGGTATCAAAAGTAATGCGCCACGGCCCTTTTAAGGGTGTGATCTGCGTGCTATTACGATGCTGAATGACACTGTTATAAAGACGTTCCACTTCGCTGACTTGTTCAGAGAGGTTCGGAATATCTCCGGTTTCTGATTGAATATAGCCACGCTGTCCAAGGCGTTTAGCAAGTGTCGGATTATCAATCAAGCGTTGCATCTGCATGGCTAAGGCTTCTGGGTGACGATGTTGAAACAAGAGCCCGTTGACTTCGTGGTGAATGTACTCGCACATGCCACCAACATCGGCCGTAATAACGGGCACACGCGCTTGTAGTGCTTCATGGATAACGAGAGGCGAGTTTTCCACCCAAATTGAAGGCACAACAATGGCATCCACCCGATTGAAAACATCGGTGACAATATTTTGATTACGGTATTCTGGAAGCCATTCAATCTGTTCTCGAATAGCGTCAGGTAGAGAATTGGCTAAGTCTTGAAGAGATTTGGAATTTTCGCCACGTAAGCGTCCCCATATACGCAACCTAGCCTTTCCTGACACTTGAGCAAAGGCTTCAATCAGATGATGAATACCTTTAGCCGGAATATGTGTACCAATGTATCCAAATGTAAATGGTTCACCGGCAATCCGTTGGCGATGACGAAGCCGTTTTCTGTCAAAACCGTAGTCTAGGTAGACCAACTTACGAGTAGGCAACCCAAACTCTTCATGGTAACGATTATAAAGGTAACGCGAGGGCGCGATAAACAGATCAATTAATTCTACCATTTCGCGGATATGCTGCATACGTCGCTTAACCCATGAAGTCCAATAGGTGATATCTTCTTCCTGTTCAACAGGCGCACCCGAAAAATAGCGTGCATAACAACGCTGGGCACATTTGCGATCTTGTTGGCCATCACAAGCTGCCCATAGATCGTTCTGATCGTTGGGGTGCATCTGCATAAATTGGCCTCGCGGACACATAATCCAGTAATCGTGCAACGTATAGACAATCGGTATTTCCCTGTAGGCGGCCTCTGTGACTATCGAGGTGGATAGATGATTCAAATGCCCTATATGCACAATATCAGGTTTGATTCGCTCAAGTCGTTCCGCAAAACGTTGATCGATGCCCTGATGTCGGTAACGATCCCGGCTACGAGGTAAGTTGACAAGATGAAGCGTGACACGCGGTTCATCTGGATCAACTTCTTCACAATAAGCGTAGTCAGGCGCGAAAGGTTCTTCTTGGCGTGTGAAGACATGAACTTGATGACGTGCGGCGAGTCCATGACATAGAGTTTGAGTGTAAACCTCCGAACCGGCGTTATAGCGCATTGGATAACCATGAATCACTTGAAGAATCTTCATACCGTTTTCCTGTTGCTGGTTTTATTCATACTGGCGGTGAATGCTTTGACCAATTGCTGAACGCCATTTTCAATAGAAATATGGGCTGACCATCCCAGCAATGCTTTTGCGCGATAAGGATCACCATAAAAATGGGCTACATCAAAGGAGCGTGGCGGAGCCATCATCATTTCTGAACGATTGCCGCCAGCCGCATTCGCTAATTCAGCCAGTTGACTAAGCGTTGTCGGTTGTCCCGTGAGTAGATGAATGGGTGGCAATTGATTTTCTCCATTCACTAATACCTCAATGAGGCCGAGTATGCCAGAGATTGTATCGCTGATATGAGTAAAATCAAAGGTATGTTTATCACCTTCCACACGAAGAGGTGTTCCCATTGCGGCACCACGAGAAAATGCCGGCACAACGCGATCAGTATGATCATTAATGCTGCCGTAAACATTCGATAGACGAACTATGGCCGTGCGAAGGCCAGCAGTTCTGGCTTCATTGACCGCTTGTTCAGCGGCTACTTTGGAACGGGCATAAATATTGACTGGCTGCAATTGGCTTTCTTCGTTTGCAGGAAGCTTGGTAGGCTGTCCGTAAACTTCACGGCTACTGGCAAAAATGACCCACGGACGATGCTTTTGTTCTAGGGCGACCTGCAAAACGTTTTGGGTGCCTATCACAT
>Ga0190315_1000619_pt1 | contig 16847 bp, 16 predicted proteins | sample 48701101_MG_FD_161673 | JGI IMG/M metagenome (GOLD analysis project Ga0190315, IMG submission 161673) | Hydrothermal vent sediment bacterial communities from Southern Trench, Guaymas Basin, Mexico - 4870-11-0-1_MG | ecosystem: Environmental > Aquatic > Marine > Hydrothermal vents > Sediment ...
TCACCACTGCTTTCTTCTTCGCTTTCGCTGCTATAGCACTCATCTGCTATAATATCACGAAGGAATGGAAAGCAGAAGAGATTCTTCTCATCGTGTGGAGTCTTATAATTCTTCTCGCATGTTTCGGACAGAAACGCTTTGCTGCATATTACGCAATCAACGTTGCCATCCTCTGTGGATACCTCTCTTACCGGATTATAGAATTTACAATCCTCGAGCAGGAGGAAAGTGGATACCATGAGATAAAGGGTAAAAGGAGCAAGAAGACGAAGCGGTTGAAATCGAATAAAGAGCGAGCGAATAGAGCGAATAGTATGAGCAGGTTTTTACGTGCCGATGCCATTGCAATTTGCTTCGTTATCTTCTTCTCTTTCTTCGCTCTCCCGCTAATGAATTCTCTGACAATGGCAGCAAAGTATAATCAGGGTCCAGACCACGACTGGTATGAGTCTCTAACCTGGATGCGGGAGAATACACCTGATACCGGCGTTGATTATTATGCGCTGTATGAGACACCGCCCGAAGATGCGACTTATAACTACCCAGAATCAGCCTATTCTGTGATGAACTGGTGGGACTATGGTAATTGGATCACCTACATCGCTCACAGGATTCCTGTCGCTAATAATTTCCAGCAAGGGATTGGGGGACCATATCAGGACAATAGTCCGGGTGCGTGTACTTTCTTCGCTGCAATAAATGAATCGGAAGCGAATAAAGTTGCCAATGCTCTTGATGTTAGATATGTGATAACGGACTACACGATAGTAGATGCGATGGGTTTCTCTGGTAACAAATACTGGGGTATAATCATGTGGGCAAAAAAATCCGATCGTGAAGGAGATAGAGATACAGGGATCGGCTTTGTTCCGGATGAGAACTACTTCAACGCGATGGTGACAAGACTACACATCTTCGATGGTAGAGAAGTGGAAAGAGAGGTAGAGGGAAAGGATTTCGAAGGACAACTTTATATTCCCTCATTTACACCTTTTCACGCAGATCCGTTACATCATTACAGATTGGTATACGAATCTTCTTCTTATATTATCCCATACGCTGTTCTGAATACTGTGACGAAAAAAGTGGAGGGGTGGCATTACTACCGCAGAGCGAATTATACGAGTGCAAATAAGACTGCACAGAAGCTTCATCATAAAATTAAGCTTAATAAGGATATGATTCAATGGACTCCTACATTCATCTCTCCCATGAGCTCGGTAAAGGTTTTTGAATACGTAAAAGGAGCGAGAATAGAAGGCAGAGTGCATAATGCTTCGGTAGTTGCAATAACGACTGATGTAACTACAAACAGGGGCAGGGGCTTCACATACTCACAAAGAATAATGGTAAATAAGAGTAATGGCTCCTATGAGTTTATCGTGCCATATTCAACGGAGGGGCCGATAGAAGGAGGCACGAATTTCGACGTCCTTGCAACCCCATATAAGATAAAAGCAGGGCATGTAGAGGACAAAACGATAGTGTGGGATATGGAGAAAGAAGTGAAGGTAAGGGAAGAAGAGGTGATACAAGGAAAGACAATAAGGGTTGATTTTTGAATTAAAGAGGCTGACTTTAAGTTAACTATTAACTTAAAGATGCGCGATAATATTCTTCGCGCCACTCATCGCATTTTGCTTTTATTTCTACCATATAAAGGTGCAATAAAGGTGTAAAAATGGAACTAAAAAGATTCCAGAAATGGACTGAACGTGAATACAGTGCCAAACGGCGAATCATCGCGCTGATTTTTGAGAGCATACTGTTTGTAATAATCTTATTATCTTATATCCATAATCCATATCCAGATGGATGATGAGGATAGTCATAACAGGAGGCGCGGGGTTTATAGGCTCGAATCTGGCAGAGGTGCTTGCACTTGCACCGAATAACGAGGTTTGTGTGGTGGACGATTTATCAACAGGTAGAGTAGAGAACCTTCCAATTGCAAGTGGTATAGAGTTCATCAAAGGTAGTATAACGGATTTACAGCTAATGAACGAGGTTTTAGCAGATGCTGATTTCGTATTCCATCAAGCAGCGCTACCAGGTGTCCAGCGAAGCATAGAAGACCCTGCGCATACAAACGAGGTGAACATAAGGGGAACATTGAATGTACTTATGGCGGCGAGGGATGCAGGCGTGAAGAAGGTGATTTATGCTTCTTCGAGCTCTGTCTATGGCGATACGCCTGAATTACCGAAACGTGAAGGAATGACACCAAACCCGCTATCACCCTATGCAGTAACGAAGCTTGTGGGTGAGTACTACTGTAAAGTCTTTAATGATGTTTATGGCTTGAATACCATTTCACTGCGTTATTTCAATGTTTATGGACCCAGACAGGACCCTCACTCGGAATATGCAGCGGTCATTCCCAGGTTTGTGTTCAGGGTCCTGAGAGGAGAGCCGCCGGTTATCTATGGCGATGGTCAACAGACCAGGGACTTCACATTCGTCAAGGATGTAGTGAATGCGAATATTCTTGCTATGAATAGCGATGCAACAGGCGTTTATAATATCGCTTCTGGTAGAATGATAAGCATACAGGAACTTGCTACGCTCATAACGAGATTAACAGGCAGGGACAGTGACCTGGAGCCGGTATTTGATAAGCCGAGGAAGGGAGATGTGAGGCACTCCCTGGCAGATATATCACGAGCAAGAGCGGTCATGGGCTATAAGCCTGAATACAGTTTAGAACGGGGTTTAGAAGAGACACTGAGGTGGTTCAAGTTCAAATTTGAATTTGAGATGGTGATATGAGAGAAGAAATAAACAAGCTTGTGGGGTATTTGAGAGGTAAGAAAGAGAAGCTCATGATGTGCGGTGAGTTCTGTAACCGAATTGAACTCGACGATAAGCGGTTGATTGATTTTGCGGCTGCGATAGCAGTGAAGACAGGCGCGCATGTGGCTGCTACGGGCAATACGGTGGTGGAATTGAAGAGGCGTGGGGTGGCTACGAGGAAGATGTGGGCAGCGGAAGTGATATTCTATCTGCAATATAACCGATGGAGGGAGGGTCTGGGGCTACCTGCAAGACCCGATGTTGTTATCCTGCTTGGATACAATATAGATATGCTGCGGGCGATAGTGGGTGCATTAAAAGGTATGGAAACGGTTGTACTGGATAATATAGTGGTGGAAGAAGCCACGTTCTCTCTACCCGAGCTCTCCATAAGAGAGTGGAAAGATGCCCTGGAAGGGATTATACATGGCTTACAGCAAGCTGGGGATTGATGTTTCTCTACACCCTCATTATTTCCGCTCTTATCTCGCCCTTTTCTATGCTCAAAATCCCAAAACTACTGTATCGCGCCGGAAATACGCCCGTAGCACTGCCTGGATTGAGATATAGGATATTGCCTATCTTTTCATTCTGTGGCTCGTGCGAATGCCCATAGATTATCACTTCCGGTTCCGGGTCTTCACCCTTAAATTTCGCGCTCACTCGCGATAACAACCCCACTGGACTACCACCCTCCGGAGGATGCGTTACGCCTATCCAGAAGCCCTCAATCTCTATTAGCTCCTTAGCTCTCAGCTCCCTCTTTATCGCTCCCGGGTCCATATTTCCATACACACCCCTGAAATCGCCTGCTGCTCTTAACTGCTCCAGTAGTCTCTCTCCTGTGTAATCGCCAGCATGAATAATCAAGTCCGCACTTTTCAACTCGCTCCTTAAACGATCCGGTAGCATACCTATATCGTTAACATGTGTATCTGCGAGCACTACCACTTTCATCTCATTCTCACACCCTAATCTTAATGATATAATCGCCTCGCCACGAAGATAAAACCTGTGTGTACAATACCCCTATGCTGGGGTCGCATACTCCTGCCCTTTATCTCCCATTCCCTTATTCCCACTTCATATATACCCATCGCACGGAAACTCTGCTCATATCTCAGTTCCATCCGCCTCGAAAGTTTATATATCTGCAGCACGGTAGGGGTGTAACATAGTAGGATTCCTCCTGGTCTGAGTGCTTGCTCGACCGAATGGAGGGCTCGCCATGGCTCTGAAAGGTCCAGTATCACTCTATCCAGTTCGCGCTCCTCTATACCCTCATACACATCGCCCGCCTTTAATATCAGCTTACCCGAACTTGAACTACCTGCACTCCTCATCTTACCAAAGAAAGTTTCTATATTACGTGCAGCAATCTCCTGAAACTCGCTCCTTCTTTCATATGATATCACCTCTCCATTACTGCAAACTGCACGCAGTAGCGCTATTGTGAGTGCACCAGAACCTGTTCCCGCCTCTAACACCCTCGCTCCCGGGAAGATATCGGCTAAAATTAAAATCGCCGCTATGTCCTTCGCGTATAATACCTGTGAACCCTTTCTCATCTTTGCTATATACTCACCTAAGGTAGGTCGAAGTACAAGAAGCCGTTCACCAAGCGAAGAGCTTACTGTAGCCCCCTCCTCCAGTCCTATTATATCGTCGTGGGCAACCTTACCATGGGTGAATGAGAAAAAAGAACCTGGCTGCAGTAAAACCTGATGCCGCCTTCCTTTAGCATCTAACAGATGTACAAGCTCATCATCCGCTATCCGCTTCAACATCATTTCTCGCGTGTCCGCAGGTGTATTCCATTCTGGTCTATCGTGACTTCCAATCTCCTCCCTGTAACACGCTCGAACTCGCCCAATAACTTGAATATCTCTCGATCTATCTGTATATACTCCAAAATCCTGTCCTGACGCTCAAATTTCGCATCGCCCTCTTCACCTACCAGAGACCATAGCTTTGTAGGTCCTACCATCTCACAAGTAATCAGTCCCCTACCTTTAAGTCCCTCAAGATACTTCAATGCTGTCGCTTTGCTCATATTCGCTCGCTTTACTACCTCACTTGTATTCAATTTCCCACCTTTCAGCAGTTCAAGTAACTCCTTCTCCCTCCAGAGCATCCTACAATAATATTCTCGCTCCTCAAATATATACCCCAAGATTCAACTTCTCCAGTACCCGCTTTGTTGGCACCCCATTCTCATCCCAGCCACGCATACGATAATACTCATCCAGCGTATTCTGGAACTCCTCATGCTCTATCACATGCCCATTCACCGCCTCATCAAAGAATCGTGCAGGCAGCGTGTCATCAGCTCTCGTAAAACCCTCCCTTATGTTGTACAGTCGTTCTATATTCCATATCCGCTCACCCACACGCATCAAATCCTCTGATGTATATTCCACACCCGTAACCGCGCTCAGTATGTTCGCATACTCCTCCTCGCCAGCGCCAAAGAATGCGAATTTACACACTATCAGGGAATCAACCGCAGCGAACCTGTCCTGAAATATCTTTGTGTGCCCGGCTTTACCAGCAAGCGTGTAAGGGTCTATCGCCTTTGGCTTTCGCAGTATCTCAGGTGCTACAAGATATGCTCTTGTGTGGCAACCACCGCGATTGGATGTGGCATAGCTGAAACCCAGACCCTTCACCACACGTGGGTCGTATGCAGGTAGTTGAAGCCCCTTCACTTGCATTGCCCGTTCAGGATAGCCCTCTGAGCTCGAATACCGCTTTACTCCCTGTCCCAATTGCGCACCTATACCCTCACACTCCCCTATCGCCCGTACCATGTCCAGAAGTTCGGTATCGTTGATTCTTTTACCTTTTATATCTCCATAACAGCCCAGAACACCTGCTACTGAGATTGTATCAATACCGTAATCATTACAGAGCATGTTCGCTTCTACTATTGCTTCATAGCTGCTATTGCCTATATTGGCGCTCATTAGTCCTATCGTCTCGTATTCGGGCAGTTCCCTACCTCTATCATCCTCCCTTTTGCACGCTATTGAACAGGAATGACACGCTCGCTTCCCGGGATTATACCGCCTGTTAATCTCGCTTGCAAAGAGAGTATCCAGCTTGAACTCCGGCTCTGACCTACTAAAATTAGCCACTGGCAGGACTTTCATCCAGCTCGTTATCTTCATCAAAAACGCTGTACCGAAGACCGAAAGCCCTTTGCTTATCGTAGGAGTTGCAATCAGGAGCCGTTTAATCGCTTGCCTCTGCCGCTCGAACTCCGCACGGTCATGGATATCCACATCGCCCGAGCCCTTCACCACCAGCGCCTTGAGGTTCTTTGAACCCATTACTGCGCCTGCTCCACCACGTCCAAACGCATGCACACTATCAGAGATGATAGCAGCGAGCAGAACCTGTTTCTCACCTGCTCTACCTATACAGGCAACTCTACCCCTGCCTCTGCTCTTTAGCAGCCTGGTTGTCTCTTTTGTATTCTTGCCCCAGATACCGGATGCCGATTTCAGCTCTACTCGCTCGTTCTCTATCTCTATAAAAACCGGTTCCGGCGATTTACCACGGATAATCACCGCATCGTAACCCGCTTTCTTCAGCTCTACACCTAAGAAGCCACCACAGTTACAATCTAGTATCGTACCAGTCAGTGGAGATTTTGTGGATAGGGATAGCCTGCCCGAAGATGGTGCACGTGTGCCGGTTAGCGGTCCCGTTGCAAATACAAGTATATTCTCTGGTGATAATGCATCTTCTATATGACCATTATCGTACACTAACTTCGCACCAAGCCCTCTACCACCAAGAAACTCCTTGAACAGCTCGTGTTCAGGCGTAAATGTCTTTATCTCCTTGGTGGATAGGTCTATCTGAACTATCCTGCCCTTCCAGCCATATAACTCCTTCATAATCACCTTTTGCTTTTTGCTTTTTACCTTTTTGCTCTTTGTTTTTGCTCTTGTGAATCTAAAATCTAAAGTAGGGTATCGAGGAAATAATGGTGGATTCTCCTGTCGCTGGTAAGTTCAGGGTGAAATGCCAGTGCCATTATATTACCCTGCCTCGCCGCTACAATCCTGTTAATATCATCATCGAGCGTTGCCAGTACATCCACAGTATCTGCTGCGTGTGTTATACACGGTGCCCTGATGAAAACACCGGGAAAGGGTTCATCAAAGATGCTCATCTTCAATGGCGCCTCAAATGATTCCCTCTGTCTGCCAAAAGCATTCCTCTTTACCCGTACATCCATTAAACCCAGCAACGGCTGACCGGTCTTCTTCACCTCCTCATCCCCCTCCCTCGCTAATAAAATCATACCTGCACAGGTGCCCAGCAAGGGTTTACCCTCTTCCGCCGCATCCCTTAGCTCCTCAGTTATCCCCTCACGTTCCATCAACCGCCCGATAGTTGTACTCTCGCCTCCTGGTATGACAATCGCATCACATGAGCTCACGATACCACGATGCTTTATCCTTATCACCTCTCTATTCTCGTTCTCGCCCCTCTCTGCTAAAGTCGCTTTCAAAGCTTTTATATGCTCCTCTACATCCCCCTGTATCGCTATTACCCCTATCTTCATCACTCCTGCTTATCTTTATTTCTAATTCTTATTTTGGTTAAATCATATCAATACAACATGGCGGTAGATTCTGAGCTGACAGCAGCGGAGAAGCGGCTTTTACTCGCGTTTCGGCGTCAGCGCGGTGATGGTACGCGTGCGCGTGAGTATGAGTATGCCCCAGCGGTACTGGCTGAACTCACGGGTACAAACGAAGACGCAGTTATGCAAGCAGCGTTTACACTCGCAAAGAAGGGGCTTTGTGTGGTTAAAGAGCAGAGACGGATTTATTATCGTTTGACACCAGAGGGTGAGGAGTATGCTGCGGATGCACTACCAGAACGTAAAGCACTTCGTTTATTATTACAGCATGAGGGAGCAACATCGGTAGAATACCTGAAACATGCTCTCGGTAAACGTGTGAATATAGCAATAAACTGGCTGCTGCGGAAGAACTGGGCGTTTATTGATAATGGACGCGTAATACCTGCTGTCAATGCTGAACCCCCTTATGGCGCTGATGAGGAGATATTGCAGTCTCTGGCAGAAGGGCAGTCGGAATTGAAGCTGGAGACCAAAGAAGAGGTCATAACACAGTTGATTTCACGGCGACTGGTGGTGAGTTCTACCCGGGTAGAACGGAGAATAGGCATCACAGATGCGGGTATGGAGCTTCTTGAGCGCGGGTTATCTATTGAAGAGGAGATAGCACAGTTAACACCTGAGATTATAAGGACATGGAAAGGACGGAGGTTCAAATTCAAACGTTATGATGTGGATATATCGGGGCGAGAGATATTCGCAGCTAAGTTGCACCCTTATCAGCGGATTCTGGACCGCATGAGAAAAATCTTCACCGAGATGGGGTTCATAGAGATAAAGGGTGAACACGTTCAGAGTGCGTTCTGGAATTTCGATGCGTTATTTGTGCCGCAGGACCATCCCGCACGGGAGATGCAGGATACTTTCTATCTTGGCTTGAAGCGACCTATAGACGCTTCTGAGGAGTTGATAAAACGTGTAAAGGAGATGCATGAGCACGGGGGACCATTAAATTCATCGGGCTGGGGCGGTGAATGGAGGAGAGAGCAGGGTGAGGAACTGCTTCTACGGACTCATACCACCGCAGTCACTGTGAAATACCTGGCTTCGCATCCCGAGCCACCTGTTAAAGTCTTTTGCATCGGGCGCGTGTATCGCCGCGAGACCATAGACCCGACTCACATACCAGAATTCGACCAGCTGGAAGGTATTATCATGGACCGCGGCGTGACGTTCGCCAATTTGCTCGGGTGTCTCGCAGTATTCTATCGGAAGATGGGGTTCCCTTCTATACGATTCCGACCCGGATATTTTCCCTATACCGAACCATCAGTGGAGGTTGAAGTATACACAGAGAGGGGCTGGATAGAGCTGGGTGGTGCTGGCATCTTCAGACAGGAGGTCACACATCCAATAGGCGTAAAATACCCCGTATTAGCTTGGGGACTTGGTATCGGACGTTTAGCCATGATCAGCCTGGGTCTGAGTGACATAAGAGACCTGTATCAGCCGGATATAGACTGGCTACGCAGAGCCTGGCTATTACCACGAAGCGAGAAATAGAAAAGAACAGTTTTCGCTCTTTTCATACCTTTTTATGTGCTAATTTACGGTTCGGAACTTCTAACTACTCTGTTCGGAAGCACTGCGATTCCGTAACCTGCATTGATAATCACCGATAGCTGCTCTTAATGTCTTCACCGCCAGTGTGGCGCAATGGACGTTCTCCGCCGGTAACCCGCCCAGGACCCTTAATACATCCTTTTCTGTTACTTCTAACGCCTTCTCTATACGCTCACCCTTCGCAAGCTCGGTTACCACACTCCCACATGCGATTGAAGCGCCACAGCCATCAGTAATGAATTTACAATCGCTGATCCTTCCCGCTTCCACTCTTATATCTATCTGCATTGTATCGCCACACGGACCTGTGATTCGAGCACGACCGCTCGGATCCGCCAGCTTACCCACGTTTCGTGGATTGTACGCCTCTTTTAGTGTCCTCTCACTATATATCCTGCGCTCTTCCTCCGACTTCTTTCGCTCTATATCCGCAATCAAGGCATCAAAATTGTCGTCCATCTCTCCGCCTCGTAAGGGAGATAAATATAAGGCATTAGAGGAGCTCAAAAACGAAAGGGGCAACTAACATGAATACAATTGATAAAAAGATGATAACAGCAGTGAAGATAGCGATGGTCTTTAAAACCAGTTCTTTCTTCGATTCTTCCTTTATCACCATCCTCAGCATTGGATTCAATACCTCCTTGAATACATAATATCCATCCAGGGGGTACATTGGCAGACAGTTGAATAAGCCCACATAGAAATTTATCCATGCTATCCAGAACAGCACATCGGCAATTGAGAAGATACCAGCACCAAAAACGGATGCCATCCCCACAGGCGTGTATAAATGCGATAACAATGGATTAAAAGTGCTGAAACCTCCCATGCTGAGTGGTAGCACAGGCAAAGTCATCAATAACAGCAAGCTGGCAGGCGATTTGAAGAGCATACGAGGTATGCCCCGGAGGTACTCCAGGTAAGTTCTCGTTGGAAATTCCAACACTCTCATGCCCAGCGCACAATTGGCAACATCAACGCCCAGATAACCACGGTTCGCATAATATGGCGATTCCTCTAACTTAATCTCAAATACTTCTCCTCTCTTCGTCCACACTTCTATCTCCTCGCCCACCACTGTATCGTTCATGAAAGAGAAGAAATCATCATAACTCCTTATACTCCTGTTATCCATCTTTATTATGGTCATACCCTCCTTGATACCTGCTTTCGCTGCTGGCTTGCCTTTCTCCACAAACACCACTGTTACGCCCTCATTCACTTCACCTTCTACCGCTATCTCCTTCTTATTGCCCTTTCTATCCAGAATGGTGAGATAAGCAGTCTTACCCTTCTCCAGTCTGCTGTTCAGCTCTTCTACGCTCACTCCCCCTTCTCCATCCATCGCCGTGATGAACGAATGTGGCTCTATACCATATTCTGCTGCTGGACTACCATTGGCTACGTCATAAACATAAAGCACATTCTCACTGACAGGCTGAACGGAGAAGAGAATACCGAAGAAGATGAGAAATGCAGCGATAGCAACGACGAAATTGCCCATCACACCCGCGGAAAGGATACGCGTCCTCTCATGTGCTGATGCCGTACCGAAGAGCTGGTCAGTATCCGGCTCTGTAAATGCTCCTATCGGCACTAACAGAAGCAGAAGCCCCATTGATTTCACTTTTATTCGCTCCACAATGCTCAATATCCCATGCGATAACTCATGTACTATCATCGCAACTACAAAGCCTACCCATGCACACATAGGTATAAAAGTGTTCAAGCCGGGGATAAGCAACCAGTTCCTTGGCTCATTCAACTCTGTTGGCTCCGGTCTCACCATAAATATTGTAAATGCGCCATTAATCACAAGAAAGAACATAAAAGCCATCGCCATAATCATCAGAACAGTACCTATATTGGCGTACGCTCTCCAGAAACGTCTTACTGTACCCAGCCTCTCCAGTAACCTCTCACCCCTGACCGCTCTTATCTGTAGAATAGGAATAGGACCGTATAAAGAGATATTGTAGCGCTTCAGTAAACCCTGCTTATCGAGAAATAGTATAATAACCCAGTATATAAGGAAGAGATAAAATATAAGTATAATATTGTATGAATCCATTTGAGGGCTATTGGGTTATTATCATTATCTCACTTCAACATCTCCATCGCCTCTGCAGCCGTGATGCCCTCATGCACTATCTTACTTATTGCTATTGTCATCTTCGTTGGATTCTCGTGTTGAAAGACATTCCTCCCTATTGATACCCCTGAGGCACCCGCAGAAATCGCATCCTCCACCATCTTCAGTACCTCTGCATCCGTATTCGCCTTTGGTCCGCCAGCTATAATCACTGGCACCGGGCAACTCTGTATCACATCTTTGAATGTATCGGGATCTCCGGTATAGTTCGTCTTGATGATGTCAGCACCTAACTCTGCACCTACACGTGCCACATGCATCACCATCTCGGGGTCATGCTCATTCTTCACCTTCTTACCCCTGGGATACATCATCGCCAGGAGAGGCATGCTCCATTCCTCACATATCATTGCCGTCTCCCCGAGCTCCTCGAGCATCTCCGGCTCGCTATCCGCACCCACATTCACATGCATTGATACCGCATCAGCACCCAGCCTGATCGCTTCTTCTACCGTCGCCACCATGACCTTCGCCAGTGGGTCTGGACCCAGCGAGGTACTTGCTGAGAGGTGAATCACAAGCCCTATATCCTTACCATAGCCCCGATGCCCCGCAATCACAATACCTTTATGGAGAAGAACCGCATTCGCTCCACCCTCTGCTATTGCATTCACTGCCTGTTTCATGTCCGTCAAGCCGTATATCGGACCTGAGGTCACACCATGGTCCATCGGCACAATAACACTTCTACCGCTATTCCGGTCCACTATCCTCTCCATCCTTATCCGCTTCCCTATACTCATCCTCTCCATTCTCTCCCTTATCGTTGTCATCTTCTCTCTCACCTTTACCTTTATCTTTTATTCCTCTTTCTAAAGCTTCTTATACCAATCTCAGAGTCTCCAGATTCATCGGCGCCGTCGTCTCTATATTGAATTTCTTGTGTATCCCACTTGCCAGTGCTATGCATTTGCTATTCTCACCATGCATGCATACCACCTTTGAAGGCAATGGTCGAATCCCCTTCACGAATTCAATCAGCTGGTTACGATCTGAATGACCTGAAAAGCCATCCACTGTCCTTATATCCATCCCTATCTTTATATTCCTTATCTTACCATCATCTGATAACTGTATCTCATTCCAGCCCTTCTGTATCCTCCGCCCTAATGTACCCTCTGCCTGATAACCAACGAATATGAGTGTATTCTTCTCATCGGCTGCAAGTCCCTTCAGGTATTCCAGAACCGGTCCACCATTGAGCATGCCTGAAGTAGCGAGTATAATTGAGGACTCTTTCTCCTCTATTACCTCCTTTCGCTTATCTGCATCATCCACCTGCACGAAGATATCTGATAGGAAAGGATTCTCACCCTGGAATATAGAATTCTTCAAACTCCTGTTCAGATATTCCGGGTATGCAGTATGTACAGATGTCGCCTCCCATATCATACCATCTAAATACACCGGCACATCCAGCTGCATACCTTCAAGCGCAATCATCACTTCCTGAGAACGCCCAACCGCGAATGCCGGTATTATTACCTTCCCACCCCGCTTTATCGTTCGTTCTATCTCGTCCTTCAGGTTCCTCTCTGCCTCTCGCCTTGAGGGCTGTTGGTCATTCATACCACCATACGTGGATTCAATAACCAGCGTATCCAGCCTGGGAAAAGCATTGAATGCAGGGTCAAATAGGAAGGTACGTTCATACTTTATATCACCTGTGAACGCAATGTTATGCGATACAGAACCATTCCCCAGATGGAAATATGCGATCGCTGAACCCAATATGTGCCCTGCATTGTAAAAAGTCAACTTCACATCGGGCGAGATATCTGTCACCTCACCATACTTCAGCGGGATCGTATGTCTTATTGCATCTCTTATCATTGCCGATTTATATGGTATCTTCTTACCCTCTCTCGCTGAGACCTCTATATAATCAAGCAGAAGAAGAGCCATAAGGTCCCTCGTCGGCTGTGTTGTGTATATCGGTCCATCATAACCGTATAGAAACAGGAGTGGCACAAGACCCGAATGATCGAGATGCGCATGTGTTATCACAACAGCATCCAGATTGCTTATCGGGGACACCTCCGGTACATATAAGTAGGGCATGCCTTCCGAGCCCACACTCACTCCACAGTCAATTAAGACCCTCGTCTCCGGCGTAGAAAGCAGGAATGCATTCCTCCCAACTTCTCGACAGCCCCCCAATGCCGTCACTCGCAACCAGTCATCCTCTATCATCTTATCCCTGTATATCCGCCTGCCCACCTTCTTCAAGAAATCGCGCCTGAAATCCCCCTCTTCTCTCAAATATCGCCTTATGCTCTTTATTATCGAAGATTCTATCGGCGGTGCCCTGATTACGTTCGGTCGCCACCCTATCATCTTTGCCACTTCCCTCAGCGTTGCGCCATGAGTACCTATCACCAATCCCGGCTTCTCCGCTTCTATTATCACCTCCGCTTTGTCCATATCGAAATAGATGTCCTTTATCCCACCCTCCTCTGGTATTATCTCATGTATCACCTTCGATGCTTTCTCTGGCTCCATCAGAATGTTACTGCTCGGTCTTACTGAGATTCGTTTCTTCAACTCCTTCGCCAGTGTTCTCACCAGTGCACCATCATCCACAAACCGCTGTGTATCCTCTGTATAGAGTACCAGCTCCGGTCCCTCGAACTCCACACCACTTATATGCACATCAGCCGGCAATAACTCAATAATCCGCTGCTTTAACTCAGAAAGCTTCTCTTCTGCTGACATTTATTAAATACCCGATTTCTATTACTATTACTATCCTATTCTCTTCTCTTCCCTTCTCTTCGTGCTTTAAAAATAAAAGCATTAATGTGCCTAAAAATATGAGAGGAGAAATTAGTTAAGGGATTCCCTTATGGACTTTATCTTATCCTCACTCACTTCTTCGTACTTCTCCTTTGTTATTGCTACTACCTCTATCTCTTCTCCCGATGCACTGTCCCTCTTCATTGCGGAGTGCAGCGATTGTATCGCCAGCGCTATCCCATCATCAACGGATAAGTCAGGGGAATACCTGTCTTCGAGCACTCCGTACGCAATCGGTGAGCCGGAGCCTGTGGCGGCAATATCACGCTCCGCTGTATTGCCCCCAAAAGGGTCAATGGAGTATATATGTGCCCCATTTCTGTCTATACCACCCACAAGGAGCTGCACAATGTATGGGAATATCCTCTGAGCACTCAATACATTGGATAACAGCGTCGTTATCGCCCTCACAGTCATTGACTCCTGCCGCCTTATCCTGTATAACTTCGCCTCCACCGATATTGCCCGAATCAGGGTCTGTGCATCGCCCACCACGCCCGCAGTGGTTATGCCTACCCTATCATCCACCTGATATATCTTCTTCGCCGCTTTAGATGCAATGAAAGAGCCCATTGTCGCCCTCTTCTCACTCGCCAGCACTACACCGCCATCGCAGATTAAACCAACGGTTGTCGTCCCCTTCTTTATCATTTCTTTCATTTCCATAAGTTATATTCCCCCATGTGTAGTCGTCAGCTTCACGTGCTTCACGCCCTTCAAGCTCATTATATTCTCTGCTAACTCCTTTATTCGCTTTGCATCACCCTTCATCACTATCACCTCGAAACAGTTCTCTTCATCGAGATGTATGTGTGTTGCTGTTTTTATCATATCCAGGTAATGATGCTGCACTTCTGTTAGCTGGTCGCCCAAACCTCTCTGGCTATGGTCGTAGAGGTAGGTTATGGTCCCTATTTCCTCGCCTGACTCTCGCTCCATCCACTCATACTCCACAATATAAGCCCTGATTGCATCTCTTATCCCTTCCGACCTCGATGAATATCCTCTTCCCCTTATTATCGTATCGAATTTATTCAACAGATTAGAGGGAAGAGACACCCCTATCCGTGTCAGCTCTTTCTCTTCTTCCATTCTTATCCTTATCCTCCATTAGTTCCAGTATATGTCTTATTATCCCTTCTACCTTACACAATGCGCTTGAATTATGCTTCTTTATGCGAACCACGCGAGATTTGAAGCCCCGCTTACTGAGTTCTTCTTCCAATTTCCTTTCGTCAAAAGTCTGATCATAACCTATTGCTATTATATCTGGTTTGATAATATATAAAGGTTCATACATATCTCTTTCGCTACCCAGCATCGCCTTGTCAACCACACGCAAAGCAGAGACCATCTTCAATCTCTGCTCCTCTGGTATAATCGGGGTTCTCTTCCGCTTCTTCACGTTCGTATCCCTACCAACGATCACATAGAGCTCGTCACCCAGCTTCTTCGCCTCCTCAAGATAGAGCAGATGTCCCGGATGAAGTATATCAAACGTGCCAGTTGCTAAAACTCGTACCATCCTCGATCATCCCCCATTACCTATTACCCATTACCTATTATCTTCAACTCTCTCTCTTCTCCCACTGAATTATAACATCGCCAGCAATCACCATCATAAGGATAAAATGTGATGATATGGCAGTTTCCAGTCCTGCCGAAGATGAATAAATCCTGTGCCGAAGGTCTCGCTGCGCCTGGACCTGGATACGGATGGTTATGGACCGAACCCACATAACTAATCCCCAGTGGTATCATATCCAGGCGTATGGATGCATTTCTATCAGAAGAGAGCATCCCGGGGAGAAGAAGAACATCGCTAATAACGTCACTATCGGCTGACAGCAGACCGATAAATTCGTAGGGATGATAGGATTTACTCACTTCCAGTATGAAGTCAAGAGCATCTGCTGCTATTCCCCTGATTCTTTCCCTCTTACTCATCTACTTAACGGTTATTTTATCATACGTTAAAAATAAAACACCCTTCTGTCTTTACATCCTCTTCACGCGGTAAAGAGCCAAATTTCGCACTCAGTAATAAATCACCCAGCTCATAATTTAATACCCTCGCTATGCCCACGATTGAAGTGGTTGGTCTTGGATTCACATCCACTACATATACCCTGCGCTCCCCTTCACTACGTACTACAAAGTCTATTCCGATATATCCGCTACATCCCAGTATAGCTACAATCTGCTTGCTCATATCCAATATCTCCTTCTCGGCATCTACATGATAAGGGACCAATCCACCTGTATAGCGGAGCCTTCCGGTATGCTCCTCCATGCGTATAAACTGTTTGTTCACTGTCAGTGGTAATACTCCAGAAGAGCCTGCAACCACACTGCTACTTATATCCTCACCTTTTATATATTCCGTGGTAATAAACCCGTCACCGGGGTCGTACCTCATTATCCCTGTGCTATCCATTTCTATTATGAAGACATTCTCAGAAGCACATCCATATCTCGGCTTGGTTACATATTTTTTATCGGGTACCCATGCATCCGCGACAATTCCAGGCACCGGAATACCCGCTTCACTCAGTATCTCTGTAGTTCGCAGTTTATCTGTGCAAATCCGAACGCACTCAGAGGAGCATCCAAGATTGACGGTGTTCGATTCCACGATCTCGGTGAGGGGCAAAAGCAGCTCATCTGGTGCAATGACAATCCCGGCATCACTATCCTTCGATAGTTTATCCACCGCAGCCTCGAAATCACGTTCCCCTATGGGCGAGATGACTTCGTTACCCAGCCTCTCAAAGCTCTGCTTCAGCGTGGTTAACATCGCTCTCCCCTCTCTTTGCAATGACACCCTCCCTTCACCGCGCGAACCCACTGAATACTCTGCCACCAGTATCCTCATCCTCA
>Ga0190315_1000621_pt1 | contig 16796 bp, 31 predicted proteins | sample 48701101_MG_FD_161673 | JGI IMG/M metagenome (GOLD analysis project Ga0190315, IMG submission 161673) | Hydrothermal vent sediment bacterial communities from Southern Trench, Guaymas Basin, Mexico - 4870-11-0-1_MG | ecosystem: Environmental > Aquatic > Marine > Hydrothermal vents > Sediment ...
CTCCCAAAACTCCTCCTCGCTGGCGTTCTCTTCCTCGTGGACGGGGCTCGCCACTTCCCCGCCCCTCTCACCGTCACGCTCACGCTCACACATCGCCACCACCTCCAAGCCGAGGGGGGAGGGATTTTCACCTTCACCTTTCCCCTTTGCCCCCCCTCATTATGTTATTATGATAATAGGGTATTTAAATGTTTATGTTTTCTCTCACGGCGAGCAAAACCGAAAACCTTTAAATAGGGTGATTATATATTAGGAAGATTATGATGGTAGAAGGGGAAGAAAAAGGGAAAGAAAGAAGGGGAATGAAAAAAGGGTTCGTCGTCGTGGAAGTGCCTCTGAGCATAGAGGACTATGTGCGATTAGAGACAGTCGTAATCCGCAAGTTCGGTCGCAAAAGAGGCGTATTCACTGCGTTTGTGCGAGATTGCATCATGCAAAAAGTCGCTGAAGAAGAGAAAAAAATGTGATTTTTTTACTCTTTTTCTTTTCTTATTTCTCGCTCTCGCTCTTCGCCCTGCAGCAGTGGTAAGATGATGTGTGAAAAATGCTCGCAGAGAAATTCCTTGTAGTAGCGTTGCGTCAAACGGTTACGCTTATCAAGAATGACCGTGAAGAGAGTGCCTTGCAAGCCGTAGTCCGCAATTAACCTGCGAAGGCGGACAAGGTGATTCTGAACGGTGCTTTGCGATAAGAGCTTTCTGCGAAGAAGCCACTCTCTAAACTCGCCTTCAAGCGGTGCTTTCTTTGACATGGGCGGATTCATACTCTTCTGCCCAAAATCTCTCCAATTCTTCCCACTCCTTCTCCGTAAGCGTTGCGGTTTCGGCGAGGACTGCATGCTTCAACACAGATGCGAGTAGTAAAGCGATTTCAGGAGAAGAGATGCGTTGCTTTTCCACGATTATGCTGCCGTTTTCAAGCGTTATCAGAGGAATGTTCTCTTTCTCGGTTGTGTAAATGTAAGTGATGCGGTTTCCTTCCCTAAGGATTTTGATTTTTTCGGCGTTCATCGTTCTCTACCCCTATTATGGCCAAACCCTTCCAATTACGCACTTCCCACACAGAAAGCTTGTTGCCCATCACCCAAGTGTAAAGCAAAGCCTCAATTTTCTCAACCTTCCGCTCTGCTGGAATTCTCGTATCTCTCAGAATGCTGTCAAGCTCCGCTATTAGAATTGATAATGCTGCCTTAGCCGTCAAATCCGCTTTTATTTCTTTTATCTTACCTCCCTCCCACTCAGCAACTATTTTGCTTACAGCCTCGCACATTGACTTCCCTTCTCTTCGTGCTAATTCTTTGACAGTTTCATATTCCTTCTGCCGTATTCTTACCGTCTTCCACATGCTTTCTCACCTTCTTCATCTGTCCTCTCAAAAACTTCCTTATCCTCTCCGCCTGCATCAATTCCTGAATCGCAAACTCACGATAACGCTCGTTCTCTTTCATCTCCTCTTCCAAGAACTTGAGCTTCGCATCGTCGCTCTTAAGTTTGCTCAACTCCTCTGAAACCCCCTTGACATAAATGCTGAAAAGATATTTGAAGACGAATTCGTCCTCACTCATTTCTTCCTTACCTTCTTCCATGCTTCTGCACCTCCTCTACCTCCTTTATCTTCTTCCGCAACCGCTCAATTTGCCTTCTGAGAAAGCGCACATACTTTACCCCATAGTAGAGCTCCCAGAATGCCCACTCACGCTGCCTTTCTGCACAGCGTAACTCCCCTTCTAAATATTTGATTGCTGTTTGAGGTTCAAGCTCCCCTTCAAACTCTCTTTCAAGCAGCTCCTTTACTTTCTCGCAAACATGTTTTATTTTCTCTCTGTAATGCTCTCTTTCAAACCATCCAACAGGAGGGAGATGTTTCTCTTCCCTCTCTTTTCTTTCCCCCTCACTCATGCACCATCGCCTCCACGACGCCGAAATCGCTCAAAGACTTTTGCTTCTCCGACCTGCGTGCTTTGACCGCTCTATACAGAGACATCAAACCCAAACCCTTAATCCACTCTAAGCGTTCTTTGTAAGTCTGCGGGTCAATGTCCTTGAATTCATCAATTAAAACGAGTTCTCGTTGCGGGTCGTCTTCGTCGTAGAGACAATACTCCGCTGATTCTATCCAGTTCCAGCATAGCTGACACATGTCAGAACCTTCCTTGTAGGGACATGGCATCACGACCCCCTTAACTTTCCATCCACCAACCGAAGAGCGCTCCCGCAATCAATCCTATGATGCAAAGCACTATCGTCATCTCTGTCGTCATCTTCATCATCGTCGCTATGAAATATCCAACGCAACCGCCCATCCCTCCAAAGATTATTCTTTCCTCCATTTCTCCCCACGACCTAAAACTCTACAAAAAGCCACGCAAATCTCTCGCATTCGTCCATTTCCCCTTGCGTTAAGTTATATTGCTTCCGCAAACGCTCAATTGACCGCTCAATTCTCTGAATGTCATGCTCATGACGCTTCTTCTCCGCTATTAGAAAGGTGATTAAGGCTTTCACTCCTTCTTTAGACCACCTGCATGTCGTCACATCCACCATAGCAAACCCCTCGTAATAATGGAAAATCTCGTGATAGAGCCACGCTTCAACTACTGCTCCCTTTTGCCTCTCCTCTTTTGTCGCTTTTCTGAGAATCTTTATCGGATATTGTCTTCTTTTAAGATGCTCTGCGAAACCTCTCTCGCATACGAAGTGTTGTTTTATGTCCCCCTCTCCTACTTCAACCAACACACACTCTTCGTCCTTACTTTCCTCTCCGTCTTTGTCGTTGTCGTAATAACTTGAAATCTCGTTATCTAACCGCTCATGAAGTTCTGCCCAATTCTGCGCCTCCTCTTCTGACACTTTTCTGAGAATTTTTAGCGGATGCTCCTGCTTTCTTCTGAGATGCTCCGCAAGCTCTCTCTCGAGTATGTAGCGCAGTTTTATGTCCTCTACACCAGCGTCTATTTCCACTAAGACTAAATCCTTCTTGTCCTCCATTTCACCATATGCGGATATTCACTGGACGACCACCTTGCATGTCGTATGTGATTCTATTCACGAGAATGCGCTTTCTGCCCTCACGCTCTGCGACTCTTAACTTGCGACACGGCTGCCATGCGGATGTGTTCCATATAAAACGCCGATTCTCTTTATCAACGCACTCCATAGACACATATTCACGCTGACGACCCTGCGAATCAGTGAACTGCGAAATTCTCCACTCCCACCTCTCTATGATAAGAGGACAGCGGTTCGCTGCTTCTTCAACAGAGACAACCTCTAACTCATCGTCAACGCCGAGTTCTGATGCGGAAACAACCTCTTCCTCGTCTCCCACTTGTAAGGAAGGATGCACAACATCTTCAGGTCGTAAAACCTTCACGGTAACACCGCCCGTCTTTTTCTCAATGTAGTTCTTGCAGTTCGGACATAGGAGACCGTGTTCGTCCCCCTCTGGAACAACGAACTTAAAGCACCAGGGGCATCGCCTCTCAAATCCTTCTTGTTCGCCTTCGCTGCGACGCTCCTCACTCATCTTCTCTCACCTTCATCAAATCTCCGCACAGGAGCTGTGTGTAAAGCAATTCCTTACTCAATTTCTCCACCTGCTTCTCAACATCGCAGATTGACTCTTTCGCATGCACACGGTCAGATGCATCTATCGCAGTCTCCGCCCGTTGAGCTGCTTCTGCGATCACATCCGTGATTCTTCTCACGCTCTTTATCTGCCTCTCTATTAGCTCTACTAACAAACGCTCTCTTAACTTTCTCTCTTCTTCCTTCGGAAGCCTCTCCTCACTCATTTCTCCTCTCCTCCTTCCTCTTCTATTATCCATGTCCCACCACACAACGGACATCGCTGTCGGTGAAGGGGCTCAATGAGTAAGGCGTCAGGATTAATGCCCGTTCCCTCGCACTTTGGACATTCAATCCACACACTCATTTCTCTTCCGCCCCCTCCTTGCGATTGTAAAGCTCCATCAGAAAATCCACGAGCTCAAGCGCAACGAGCTCTTTGCGACGATGCGTCTCCAGTGAGAAGAGCTGTAAGCGAAGCTGCGCCTCTATGAATGCTCTGCGACCCTCTCCAGTCGGAATTTCTGCGAGACGCTTGCGTATTCTTTCCTTGCGGTCCTCTATGTCTTTCCTGTCTCTCTCTGTCAAGTAGATGCGGGCGAAATCCTTCAGCACCTCCCTGCTCACGCCCTTTATCTCCCCTTCCGCCTTTATCGCAGGCATGTCTTTACATACATCATTATTTATATAAATGATGCGGTCATTATTCTATAATATGAGGTCGGAGGATATAATGGAAATGGCGATGCGGAATCTCGCAGCGGATTTGGCGACGACGATTTACATAGACGGTGATTACAAGCACGCCCTCAACCTCCTCTGCGAATTCAGAAAAATCGTTGAGGCGCTTCTTGTGCTGCGGAGGATGCGTTCTGACGGCTTGGTGCTGCCTTTGTGGAGGTGAGGCGACTTCACAAGCACCTCTCCGAACACTTCAAAAGACTTCACGAGAGCATTGAGGATTTGCTTGAGTGCGTAGATAAGCTTGTAGAGGTGTTGGAGAGAAGGAGGTGATGGAAGGTGCGAGTGGATAAGGTAAAAATAATAAACGAGATGGAAGGTGATATTGTAGTGCAAGTAGGCGCAACAGCGTTCGCTGAAGAGAAGCATGTGAGCCTTTCAAAAGAGATAGACTTGAAAGGGTTGATGGAGGAAATATCTAAGGTAGAAGGGTGGGCTAAGGTAGAAGAGTTGATTATAAAGATACGCAAAAAGGAAGACTGACTTAGGCGAACATTAGACCTTATAATAGGGAAGAGGCGAAGAGCGAAGGGGACGATGCGATAGTAGAGCCTGCGAGGAACTTCCACCGCAGAGAGCCGTTCCGAATGCAATAGAGATAGTGGTCGTGAGAGCCGAAGAAGACATTTTGCTTGTCGCCTGCAGGCGAGGAGTCTATGATGTCCCCTGCGAGAAACGAAAATATGATTTCGCCGTCTTTGATGCAATACAAACGCTTGTCTTCGCAGCCGACATATAAGAACGGCGATGTCTGCGAGGAAGAGGAGATTGATGCGGTGGCGAAGATTACATCTGGAAGGTCAATGTGCCAGTTTTCCGTGCCGTCGTATGCGAGAGAAAAGAAGAAGCCGAGAGCGTCTCCGAAGAAGATTTCTTCTTCCGTGAGAGATGCTGATGCGTGAATTGAGCCGTTGGCTTCGAACCTCCATTTGAGATTGCCTTCGGAATCAACGCAGTATAGATAGTAATCAAAATCGCCGATGAAGACATCACCGTCTTTGACTGCTGGAGAGGAGTTCATGATGTAGCCTTCAGTTACGAATTCGTATGCGAGAGAGCCGTCATCTTTTGAGATAGCAATGAGTTTGTTGTAGTAGGATGCAATATAGATTTGAGAAGATGCGAGGGTGATGTGCGTCGTGATGTAAGATTGAGCGTATTGCCATAAGAGCGTGCCGTCGTAGCGGAATTTACGAATTGAGCTTCGGGACGCTGCGTAAATATCGCCCGTTGCGACATCCACCGCTGGCGAGTAATGCGATGCATCGTCAAGAAGGATTTTGAAGCGTAGCGTGCCATCCTCCTCGAGAACATATAAATAATGGTCAAGCGAGGTAACAAAGACAGTTGCAGCGTGGTCAAGCGTCGGCGTTGCGTATTCTATTGCGTTGCCCGTTGCGAATTTCCACATTAGATTGCCATCTTCGTCCACGCAATAAACATAATCGTCCCACGAGCCGAAGACCGCTTGAGAAGCGTTGTAGGATATATGACCTTCGTGGCGTTGCGAGTGCATGAATTGCTCCCACGACACGAGCGGCGAAATAATCGCTTTGAGCGAGATGGAAGAATGAATCACAGGAAAGAAACCTCGCACAGACGGCAGACCTGCGGGAAGACCCTGCGGTGCTGGCATACTTTCACCTTAACGACCTTTTAAGAAATCTTTTTCGCCTCCGAGACGCCTGCGCTGCGGTTGCGTTGTGCTTTCGCCTTTTCTTTTTTATAATGAAAGAGTGCCCGCCTGCACGGCGGTAGAGTGCCTATATAGACTATATAAATGAGAACTTCACGAAACTTCACAGGTCAAAACGGCTTCTCGTGGCTTCTTTTGGCGATTACTCTTCTCTGCGACCTCCGTGAAATTGTGAAGTTTGTGAAGGAGAAAGGGGGAATGGGTAGAGGTATAACATATACTAATAACATATACTAAACACGCTCCCGGCTTTTCACAAACTACACAACTACACACATAAAGCTTACGGTTTCTATCATCACAAAAAATATTTAAATAAGGAGGCGGATATAAAAACAAAGTCATAAAATATTTAAATAAGGAGGGGTGATATGGGGATATGGGTCGCAAGGTGTTGTGGCTGCGAGGGGATTTGGTCGCAAGGCTGCGAGAGATGAGGAAGGAAGGCTATGTGATGAGTGCGGTAGTAGAGAGGGCGTTGAGGTCGTATTTGCGAGAGGTAGGCGAAGTCGTTGTAGTTCGTCGGCAGCCGATATGTGTGCGGTTGAGTGATGAGCTCTGCGAGAAGCTTCGTGGTCGGAACAGCTCGGAGGTTGTAGAGAGGGCGCTTGAAAGCTTCTTTGGTGAGAGGAAATGAGGGGGCGAGAGCGGAAAGACATGGTTGAATTGGAGGAGTTCCTCTGGCATCAGGACAGAGCTGCTTTCGTGCGTTTCACGAACTCGCAATACGGTGGGTCGTATGAGATAGAGGTGTGCAATGAATGGGTATGCGAGAAGTGTCATTATGAGGTTTTTGCGGATGCGGTGACGAAGAAAGAGCGACGAGAGTGCCCCTCATGTGGTCGTAAGACGCTTGTGCCGAAGCGAGTTGCGATGGAGAGGATATATCCGTCGTTGTGGGTGAGCGAGGAAATGTTTGAGAATCCTGTGGATGTTCCTTATGAGGAAATCCGAGATTTCATTCATCGGTATGTGTATCTGAGTGATGAGAGGCTTTACGATGTTTTAGCGTCGTTTGCGATAGCGTCGTGGAAGCGTGAGATATGGCGAGCAGTGCCGTATTTAGCGTTCATAGGGAACATAGAAACAGGAAAAACGAGGGCGTTAGAGGTTCTTCGTCAGCTTTGTTATCATGCGGTTTCAGCGGTGTCGATAACACCAGCAGCGATTACGAGAGTTCTTCACAAGTATAAATGCACGCTTCTTCTTGACCAAGCGGAGAAGATGTTATCGCAGGAAACGGAAGCGGGTCGCCTTTTATACAGCATTCTTTTGAGCGGTTATCGGCGTGATTTGCGTTATATAGTTGCGAAGGAAGGCACAACTGATGAAGTTTTGACGAGAGATGTCTTTGGCTTCAAAGCAATTGCATCAGAACGGGTATTTGACAAGGCATTATTCAGTCGTTGCATAATCATACGAATGAGAAGGAGCGTTCCGCAAGAGGAAAGAATCAATGAAGGCTGGGGATTTCGATTGCGTTCGGAGTTATTGGTGTGGCGAGCATTTCGTTGCATATTTCCGACAGAGAAAGAGATGCGAGAGATGGGCGTTACATTAAAAGGTCGTGAGCGGGAGATATGGTATCCTTTGCTTGCGGTGTATGCCTTTTCAGGATATTCGCCGTCGGAGCTGTTGAGCGTCGTGGAAGAAGTAGAGGAAGAGCATAAGGAGCGGGTGATTTCATCGGAAGATGCGGCGATAGTTCAGTCGTTGCTTTCAGCGATGTCGGAGATGGATGAAATATATGTGCATGAGTTGGCGGAGTATATAGGCATGAATCCTCGCTCGGTTGGTCGTCGTTTAGCATCGCTTGGAATCAAACGGGAGAGAAGCCGAGAAGGCATGCGAATAGATTTGCGTAGAAACGAAGAGAGGATAAAAGAGCTTGCGGAGGAATTCTACTTACAATGAGAGGGGAGGAAGAAGCACGGAGGATGGTGGCGGAGAAGTTAGGACTACCTTCTTCATCGTCTTCGTCGTCAGAGGAAGCAAAGAAGGTCGTGATAATAAAGCTTGGCGAACATGTGCCTTACAGCATAGTGAAAATAGAAATAAATAGAGACAAAACCCCCGGTCCTATTGATATATTTTGCTCTCTTCCGAGCCGACGGTAATGTGACAGATGCGTGTTGCTCTCAGAGGCATCGTCAGAAATGAATAAAGCATGGAAAGGGGTAGAATGAGAAAAGCGCTTGCCTTAGTCCTCGTGGCGCTTGCCTTATCGCTTGCCAGCAGCAGCACTGAGAGGGTCTATGGCGAGTCGTTCTCAGATTTGATGTTCACGGAGCCGGAAGAATGGGGCATCAGCGCTGACGTGTTCGTGCCTTATCATAGTGAGGTTGTCTGGATCGCATACAACAACACAACAAAGGCGGGCGGTTTCCATATATGGAAATTTCCTGTGTGGGTTGGATGCGTCGTCAAAATCGTTGACAATGATGGAAGCACAGAAGTTGTCATTCATGCTGATGAATTCACAGTCGGTAAAAATCAATACTTGCTCGTTGTGATGAACAACTCACGGTTCTGGCTCGGAGTTGTGACATGGGAAGGAGTGTCTCACGACACAGTGCTCAAAACATCTGCATTTATTTTCCATAGAATTGCACACTTCTTTCAATTTTTCCATCTCTTTTTTCCTCACTTCCATGATATAGGCTCTTTCGTTACGGCTCGCAGTATCAGGTTGATCACACCCAATATTGCCACCTGCTCCTCTGGCGAAATTACAAAGCCGAACTGCGTCTGGAATATCAACGCAACCACCGCTATAATGTTTGCCCAGAAGGTTTTTGACTTCCAAAAGGGCTTTTTGTTTTCCATCTTTCTTACCCTCAACGCCTCCTTCTTTTTATGTAGTAATACAAACCACCTGCCACAGATATTAGTATTGTTCCCGCTATTATAGGCTTGACATCCGCTCCAGAAGGCTTATTTAACTCAACTTGTATGCCTGCATATTGCACATCCACTTTTACCACTTTTCTCTCATATTTGCACGCCACTTCTAAAAGGTCACCATCTCTGAAGCCTTGCTTGAAGTTCAGGCACTCAAAAAGGAACTCGCCTTTATCATTCGTCATCACTCTTTGTTCTTCACCAGTTCGTAAATTCTTTAAAGTAACTTCTACGCCTTTCGCCAACCTTCCGTTGTCATCATACACATGCCCGCATACAACATAAGGTTGAACGCAACTCTGAGCAGCACACAGCACCGTGCAAGTGAGTAGAAGCCCTATTAGACCTAAAAACAACACTCTCATATCACCTCACCCCACACACAGTCGTTGCTTGTTTTGACGATGAAACCCTCACTCGGATGGACGACGAAATCATCTGTGCAGTTCCACTCTTGATTTATCTTATCCCAGCCGCAAATCTGAACCACGCTGCAACCGTCTGATTCCAATGCTGATTTTATCTCATTTATTTTCTTGCTCCCGAAGCCTCGCAGGTATAATGGTGTCGCCGCCTCAGCCTCTAAAGGTTTTCCTTTAGGAGAAGGAATACTGCAACTCAGATTTGTCTCCGCAGTGAAGTAAGCAAATAAGTTCTCCCGCTCAGACACCACTATATTCTTATTGAAATCATATCCCACCCAATACGACTGCCACAATCCTATTGATTTATTGTAATAACTCAGTGCCAGATGATTGGTTAGGTTTGCTGAAATCTGCTCGAAAGTGAGGTTGTATTGAGGATACATCCTGAAAGAAGACCATTTGTTGGCTGGAGCTGTTACAATAACTCCTGACTTGGAGGCTTCAGGAGTATTTCCATAGGCGCCAAGATTTATCCTCTCCCCATTAGGCTCCGGCTCGTTGGAGTAATCGTCCTCTGGGTCTCCCGCATCTATACAGGGGGAAGTTTCAAAGTCATGCACCCAAGCGGAGCCATTCCATCTTCCTCCTCCTGATTTAAGGTGGAAGTCTCCATTGGCTGGGTCGGCAAAGAGCGGATCAACCGATATGTCTCCTACACCCTGGGGTGCGCCATTATAATTGCCTAGAGTGTTATTCCAGATGTCGTTATACCTCGAACTAATATTTGTTCCATTGAGACCATAACCTGCACAATTAATAATTATACTATTAGTTATATTGAGGAAATAAACATCAAGATTATGCACACCGTCCCCTTTTGCGCCGTAGATTACGAAGTTTTTGAAGGTGTAATTAGATATTTTGGCGGTGGCGGCACCTATAGGACAGTAACAAATACCGTGACTCCCTGGCGAATCGATTATGAAGTTTTTTAGAGTTACATTATAACTTAATATATTAGCACGTCTTATTTTTATACCATACACCCCATCCCTCGTGTCCTTTATTGTAAAATTCTCCAGGAGAATGTCAGTAGCTCCATTTATATCGAGTGCCCCATCCCCACTACTCCCTACATCACTTATATAAAAGTTGCGAATAGTAGTATTCGTTGAACCACCATAGAGATATATCCCATCCCTAACAGCATTCATAATTGTAAAATTCTCTATTATTGCTGGTCCATCATAACGTCCAAATCCCTCGTCATATAAAGCGGCTCCTTTGGAAGTGTGCCTGAGTATACCTTCTCTAAGAACTGCATCACACACGTGTCTTAGTGTTATACCCATCACAGAACTCCCCTCCTCTTTATCAATAATTATGTTTGAAACATTAACATCTGCATCTTTTAGTAGATACAGAGAAACTGAAGTAAAGTCATAAATACCTACATTTTTTACTGTCAATCCCTTTATTAGAATTGTATAAATACCCACTACATCAGAAATATTAGATCTTAGGCTGAAATTTTCAAGGGTAACATTAACGAGGAAGTCTTCAGGATATAAAGTATACCAATACTCCACGCTCTTTGGATCAGTAGTTCCTTTATCTCCTGTAAAGTCTAGGCAAGTGCCTCCTCCCCCCTTCACTCGTCTTAAATCACTCCAATTTGTTATCCTAGTATTATACTCTTCAGGAGTTATATTTACAGCAACGATGGCAGGATAGTAGATACCATTTGCATCGTTTTTCCACATTTGAGTTGGGTGTGCCATTAGTTTAATACTAGTTTTATCTCTACCCTGTCCACTCAGAATAAAGTTAGACTTCATTATTCTTAACTGATCGTAAATTTCAAAGGAGCCGTTCAATTCTACTACTCCTTTATTTGGGCATATCATGTCTATAGCCTCTTGGATTGGATTGTCAATTCCTGTTATGGAGCCGTCTGTTGCATCAACAAACTTGTAGGTTGTGCATTCGGGAGTTGTGAAGTTGTAAATTTGGCTGTAATTGTAATCTGAGCTGTTGGTTGAATTTATGCTCCACACTCTGTAGTAGTAAGTTGTATTAGGCAATAATTTCCATAACTTTATTCTTGGATTAGTAGTTTCATTGTCCCAAGAAGACCACGAAGAGTCGGACAAATCTGAGTTAATTGAATATTCTACAGTATTGTTTGCTTGAACAGAAACATTCCATTGAATCCATACCGTCGTCGCCATCGGCGTTCTATTTGTAACATTTGATATAATTACTTGAGCTGATACGTCCCCACACATTGAGGCCAAAATCATTATCAAACCAAGTAAAACAAATATTGAAGAGGCTATTCCCCTCCGCATAAACACCCTCAACCTTACCTCACCCCCATATCCATACTACTATAAAATTTCTCTCCTGTTATATCCCCCACATCCTTAAGAAGCTCTGTTCCGACATTGAAGACCGTAACTCCCATCTTGTCACCCTTCCTTATAACCACCTGTATTCTATCGCCCTGCTCAAATCCCGCTGGCACATTCGGCAGGTCTGCGACGCAAACACCCCCAACAGAAGTCTTTGTGCGATACTCGCTGTTTTTCGTTATGTTCACTAACCACACCTCTGCCCCTTCTGCGGGCGAGCCATCTATGATCGCTCTCAACCTCACAGGATACGGCTTCCGAAAGGCGAACGGCAAACCCGCCATTTACTCTTCCCACCTTAGAGTAAGCGCCCCCTTCGCACGATATACTATCGTGACCTTGTTTATAGTTTGCGGAGAAGCCCCGTCATTTGTAAATTTTAGAAAACAATTATGAGGCATTGCGAATGGCACGATAAGCCCTCCTTTTACCCCTGACGATGTGTATGCTATCACGTCTCTTCTATCAGCGGGAGCGGGCGCGGTCACTCCCGCCTCTGCGGGAACATAGACTTCAAGCGTCCAGTCGTAGCCCACCACGCCATCAATCGCAATCCCTACGATTTCCGCAGGCCCTCCGCTGATCTCAAGATGCTTTGACGCACCTGCATCTATTGTCTTCGCCTCCGATTCAACTCTCCGTGTTGCGGCTACCTTGGATGCCATCCTCGCCAGCGAGTATGATATGACATCAAAAGGCATTTTCCCCACCTTAACGTAAGAGCGTTTTCCACACATCCACCGTTACGCTCTTAGAGCCATCCAAATTCACGATTTGCACCTTTGTGTATTTTTTAAAGATAGGGATTAAAACGGTTCTCTGTCGTGTGGCGCCTGCGGAGAAAGTCAAATCTTCATAGTTGCCTGCATCTTCGGCATCCTCAACGGAATCAAAATTAGAGTTGTCAGCGCTGTAAAGCCATCGCACTCTGACGCCAGCGGTAGCGGAAGCATCGTAAGAAGCTTTCACGGTTACGATGACGGCGGAATATTCGTTGGAGACTGTGAAATCTTCGGAAGAATTTGCAGCGATGCTTTTGCTCGTGAAGACCTGCTCTGTGACTTTCTCAGGTATAGAGACAACCTTCAGATTGCCGTTGCTGCTGGTAGATAAATCAGGATTTGTTACTTTGAGTTTGTCGTCAGAGAATGCGAAGACCTTTTTGAGAGCGTCAATGAGCTGTTGCGGAATCATTTTTGACGAACCTCCAATTTAGCTACTCGCTCACGCAAATCTGCTAAATTCTCTTTGATTTCGTTGATTTCTCTCTCTAAGCGGTCAAGACGGCGATATAAGTGCGAGATTTCGTTTTTGCGTAGGCGAAGGAGATAGGAAGCGATGGCGACGGTTGCGGAAGCGAGAGCTGCGAAAGTTCCGAGCGTCGCCAAGATGACATCCATCTCACATCTCACTCCATCACGACACTTTGACGGTGACACGATGCTTCAAATCGCCTTGAACCTCCACACCTGCCTCTTCATCTTCTTCTCGCTCTTGCTGCTCTTCTTCCGATGACTGCTGTTGTTGCTGCTGTTGTTGTTGTAAGCGATGATGTAGGAGGTCAAAGAGCGTTGCTAAGGCTTTGAAGCGATTTGCATCTTGCTCTTCTTTTGCGAGTTGTCGTTGTCGCTCCATTTCTTCCAATTTGAGTTGGTGCGTGAAAGAAGCACGCTCTTTCCAGTCAGGAGCGTAGAAGTCGGCGAAGGAATCTTTGAGTTTTTTAAGCGTGTTTATAGCGTTGTTGAGGAAAGAGAAGGCGTCCTGCTGTTGTTGCGGTTGCGGTTGCGTAAGCTGACGAAGTGTCTCCTTGATTTCTTTGATTTCCTCTCTTAAGGCTTGGATTTCGGAGTTCCCATCGTTCTTTTGAGAGGCGAGTTTGTCAATGGCATGTCTGAGCAACGATTCAGTCAAAGAGCCGTCGTTCTGTCGTGTGAGATTTTGGATTTCCTGAATGGCGTTTATAAGCTCGGAGATGCTTTGATTGTTGTTGTTTTGTTGAAGGTTGTTAATGAAGTTGCTCACCGCTTGTATGAGTTCGGAAGTGCTATCGCCGTCTTTTTTCTGTTCGGCGGCGTTTAGTAGGAAGAGAGCGGGAGCGAGAGCATACTGTTTTGAGTTTAAGATTGAGAGCAACGCTGCTGCTCTGGGGTTTTCTGCGAGATATTCAAGGAAGCGTTCTCGCTCATCTTCGGGCATGAGACTGATGGCTTCCCAAGAGAAGACACCTTCCTTCTCTTTCTCTTCCTCTTTCGGATGCGATTGCGATTGCGTTTGTTGTTCTTGAACTGGGGGCGGGTGGGCGGGGGCTGTGGCGGTGGCGGTGTTCAATTTAGCTTCAGTTTCTTGACGACGCAATTTGGCTTCTGCGAGTGCTGCTTTTGCCCGCTCTAAGTAGTATTGTTGAAGGACATCATTCAGTTCTTCGTGAGCGACAGTGCTGAGAAGGTCGTTGGCTTCGAAGGGGATGCGGGCTTTAGAGCGAGGAATGAAGAAGGTTGAGACAGGCTCGGTTTCAGCACCGCAGTCTGGGCATATCTTATTGCGAGTTATGAGGTGGCATTGAGGGCATTCTCTCAGCACGGAAGATTTAGGCTCATCGCTTTCCTTCTTCTTTTCTTTGGATTTGGATTCGGAATCCGCCTCGCTCTTCTTTTTCGCCATCTTAAATCATTCCATCTTGAATTAAATGTAAAAGTGCGACGGCAGCGTAATCATCACCGCCGAGAATGGCGAAGATAGCGACGGTTTCAGGGTTGTGCATTATCTTGCGATGCTTTGCGTGAAAAGCTTTGTAAGCGCCGTCGATTATCTTGTGGATGTTGCGATGCCTCGTGGTGGTGAGATAATGACCTGCCCGCATCCCTTGCTATCTTTGGCTGTTTTTGTATATTAATATGTGTGTTGAAAGGAGTGCGGTAAGGCGGGGGGACTTCAATATTTTCGCCTGTCTGCTCCTTGATTTCCTGTAAAGTTTTAGCGACGACGAAGGAGGTAGCGAAGGAAACGAGAGCGTGAATGTTGTTGCTGTCAATAACGCCTCTTTCGTGGAGGTATTCGGCGACGAATTGAAGAAGGGGTTTATAGAAAACAGGGAGTTCTCCGCCGATTTTATAGAAGCGTTCTTTACGCACTTTATTTTTCGCAAGCACACGGATGCGGGTTCTGGTCTTTGGCGGTAGTTGCTGCATTAGTCTGTATTGCTCTACGAGGATGTCCTCTGCTCTTTTTATTATATCATTGTCCATGTTAAATTATGGGAAGCGAGAATATAAAGAGGGAAGAGATAAAACCGCCTGAGCTGGAGAATGTCGTGCCTGAATGCAAGGAATGCGATGCTGCGATAGCGATGGGCTTGGTTACGGCGTTCTGTCAGATAAACAAAGAGGGGGAAGAATGTGTGCGATTAGTGGAGCCAGTGTCAAAAGGAGAGGCTGACCCTGTGAAAGTGCTTGCGGAGGCATTCACGAAATACGGCGAGGAGAAGATGAACGAGATGATTGATAGGGCGAACTGGCTGATTTACCGAGCTGCGCATGAGGCTGCGAAGCAGTTAGAGAAAGAGCAGCAGCAGAGCGGGTCTTCGTCGTCGGAGGCGAAGTCAGGAAGCGTCGCATCTTCGGAGTTAATAAAGAGGGCGAGGAGCATCATAGAAGGCTACTGATTCGGAAACGCTGCGTTGCACACTTCTTTCAATTTTTCCGTTCGCATCACAATTTTAGCTCTGCCGATGTCGTAGATTTTAACGAATCCTAACGCCTCAAACTCATAGGCGATTTTTCTTGTTGTTATGTGCGAGAGACGCAATTCATGCGAAATCTGCGATAGGCTATGCGGGGCGTCGTTTCCGCATAAGAACGCTATGAATTTTCTGCGGTTTTCAGGTATGAGCGTTAAGAGTCCTTTCATTTCTTCTCACGATGCGGTTTCTTCTGCTCCTATGCTCACGGAAGGCTCTGGCTCTGTGTATTTACGCACACGAACCCAATCCACCCATCCAGAGGAATCATAACAATTAAAACCTACATATCTCGGAGAGAAATTTGCGTTTGAATCAGAACCACTATACTTTTCTTCAAAATCTAAAAAAGCTTTGACATTTGCTCCATCAACAAAAATTCCTAAGATATACCAAACACCAGTGCTAACTGCGGCAAGATTAAACTCGTCAGTAGTTCTACTTCCACCAGCATCGGTAACGGCAAATCGCAAACCATAGCCTCGTGAAATATCCAAATTTATACTTGGAGTGTAATCATTTGCTCCCGAAAGAATGAAAAAACCAAATCTATCCCAACTTTCTGCATCTGAATAACCTAAATATTCCGCTTTCATTCTCGCCTCATACAGAAGCGGGTCGGAAGGCATCGCATCATTATACTGGAACATATTTAAATCATCAACTTCCTTATCTCCATACGCAGCGTTATTGTCATGACCCTCTGTGGTTACATGACTCCATGCACTCTGGTAATCAGTCCAACCCTCTAAATCCTCAAAATCGTCAAAGAACTCAAATGTCGCAGAGCCATCACTCGCACTCGCAACCGTAGGATTGCCGTAATACATATAAATATCAGTGGAAGAGTTCGCAGGTATAGAAGGCACTCTCACCCATATCGTCGCCTCTTGAGCAGTGATGTCCATTTTTTCAACCCAATACGGGAGCAAATTCTTAGATGCGTCGGTGAAGCGCAAATCTTTTCCTTCGTTCAAGAAATGAGAGAAGTCAAAGTTTGTTGCATCCAAATCAATGCGCACCTGATAATCGCTTAAATTGTTCCCGCCTTGCTCCGTAATCGTGATTTTTCGTCTGTATTTGAAGGTCATGGAGTCAATGATGAAGCCTCTGGAGATTTTGGCGAGTTCGTATGCGAGCATGTCGCCTACGCCTGTGTTCGCAAGGAAGGCGAAATTTCTGTTTTTGAATTTTTCTGTGAGGAGCTTTGCGAGGAGCCAGTGCATTTCTCCTTACTTCTTCTTTTTTCTTACTCTCACCTTTAGCTTAACGCACTAAAGTCTTCCACACATCCACCGTTACGCTCGCAGACCCATCTAAATTCACGATTTGCACCTTTGTGTATTTTTTAAAGATAGGGATTAAAACGGTTCTCTG